>ERZ791881.1208-NODE-1208-length-17794-cov-5.663059_pt1 | contig 17794 bp, 12 predicted proteins | sample MGYA00510161_ERZ791881 | MGnify/ENA primary metagenome ERZ791881 (study PRJEB30046, sample SAMN00792073) | human gut metagenome | study: EMG produced TPA metagenomics assembly of the A metagenome-wide association study of gut microbiota in type 2...
CAATGTTTATACAATTTGATTAATGTCTACCCACACTTGTTGATGATGCCTCTAATAAGTTAGTGAATATGTTACATCCTGAAGATAGAAGTCGTCTCGAAAAGGATAGAGATTTGTTGAGGAATCAATATAAGGTTGGTACTTGTCAGAATGTGGTTTTTCGTTTGAAAGGTAAGGATGGGTATCATTGGGTATCGGATTGTTATTTGGCTTTAAAACAAGATTCAACATTTTTCTTTCAGGGAAATATTACGGATGTTACAAGTTTTATGTTGGATAAAGAAAAAAGGGCAGAGGAGCGTAACCAAATGCTTACAGCCCTTACAATGGAATATTCGACTGTGATCATGGGTGACTTAATGGAGAATACGATGGTTGTCGTTAAGCATGATGGGCATATGTATGATCATGGTGGGCTTGATGATTTTTCAAGTGAGGATAAGATGAATTATACACGTTGTTTGCATGATTTCTATAATCGTGTATTGGTAAAAGAGTCGTGTCCAGACTTTTTAGATATTTTATCTCCCGTTCCATTTATGAATGCACTTCTTAAAAATGAGACGGTAGAATTGCAGTATCAGATTTATCCGAATTCTAATGGATATGAATCTTTATATGCAAGAGCAATTCGTTTATATGATGAAAAGCATCATTTTCGTTTTGTGATGGGATTTCGTCCTATGGATGAGGTTCGTAAAAAGGAAAATGTTTTAGAACTTCAAAGAGAAATTATTGAAGGAATTAGTAAGGATTATTTTTCTGTACTTTTAGTGGAGTTAGATCAAGGACAAATCTATTCATATCGAGAAGCGGGTAGTAATGGTAAGCGTATTGCGGATTTTTGTAGGACTTATCATGATCGTTGGACTGAACTTTTGCCGGCTTATGCCAAAGATTTGGTTTCGGATGCTTCAAGAGAAAATTTTTTAGAGGAACTTTCATTTGAAAAATTGAAGTCTTGTAATGAAGATTATTCTTTTACCTATGAATATATGTCGGATGAGGGTGTTTTATATTATCAGGCTCGTGTTTCTTATGTAAAGAAAAAGGATCGTACTAGAGCGGTAGTGATTGGTACAAGAGATATTGATGATTTGATTAAGAAGGAGCGTCTTCAAAAGGAACAGTTAAGAAAGGCTTATATTCAAGCTGAAAATGCGAGTAAGGCCAAGACAAATTTCTTAAATAATATGTCACACGATATTCGTACGCCTATGAATGTAATTCTTGGATATAATCAATTGATGAAAAAGCAGCTTACAGATCCTGTTTTGGTGGATTATCAAAAGAAGATTGAGCAGTCGGGGAATTTATTACTTTCTATTATTAATGATGTATTGAATATGGCTCGTATTGAAAGTGGTAAGAGTGTGTTAGTTGAAAGTAGTGAGTCCATTGTGGATATGGTTGAAGAAGTATCGAATGTCTTTGGTGCTATGGCCAAAGAAAAAGAGATTGTATTCGATACAAAAATGGATATAAAACATAAACAAGTATTGTGTGATAGTACGAAGGTAAAGGAAATTTTAGTGAATTTGATTGGCAATGCCATTAAATATACACCAAATGGTGGTCATGTCACAGTGGATATAAAGGAATTTGAGTGTTCAAAAGAGGGGTATGGTACATATCAAATTCAAATCATAGATACGGGTATTGGAATGAGTGAGAGTTTTATTCCAACTCTGTTTGATGCATTTACACGTGAAGCAACAGGTGAGATTATTGGTACAGGGCTTGGTATGCCTATTGTAAAAAAACTAGTAGATATGATGGGTGGTACGATTGATGTTGAAAGTGTGCTTGGTAAGGGTAGTACTTTTACAATTACAATCGATCATAAGCTTGGAAATGAAGAAAAAGATAAAGTGAAACAAGAGGATCTTGTAGTTTCTAAGCATTCTTTAGAAGGTAAACATGTATTACTAGCAGAAGATAATGAATTGAATGCTGAATTTGCGAAGATTATATTAGAAGATTGTGGCTTACATGTAGACTTGGCAAGGGATGGTTTGGAATGTGTTAGTAAAGTGATTCAAAAACCGGTTGGTTCGTATGACTTTATTTTAATGGATATTCAAATGCCAAATATGAATGGGTATTTAGCTACCCAAAAAATTAGGGAGATTCCAGAAAAGAATACGATTCCAATTATTGCGATGAGTGCGAATGCGTTTGATGAAGATAAAAAGCAAGCACTTAAAACGGGAATGAATGGATATATTTCTAAGCCAATCGATATGGATAAGCTTCAAAGTCAAATTATAGAGATTTTAAAAGAGAAAGCGGGCGGTTAAAATGTCCGCTTTAATTATAAAAAAAGAGTTGAACATAAGTTTGTGGAGACTTAGTTCAACTTAAATAGGAAACTGGATATGCAAATTAAAAGTAATCCAACAATAAATAGTATATCACTATATGTTTATATGGACAAAGATATAATATATGCTCCACAATATGATACAATGAAAAGGATAACAGGAGTGAGTAATATGTGTTGTGATGGTGTCATACAATGTTTAGAAAAAGAAAAGGTTCCTATACTTATAAAAGATCGACATACATGTTTAGATTTGAATGAAAGAGATATGTATGTTTTAAAGAAGGGTATTGTTAAAGTGAGTTTGATCATGCAAGATGAGCGTGAATTTAATATTACCTATTTACAAGGTCCGGACGTAGTGAGTTTATATTGTGATTGTTTGACACAATTTAGAGATTGCCTTCCAAAGATTCGTATTGAAAGTGAACAAGCAGAGTTTTATTGTATTTCAAAAGAAAAATTTTATAAGCAAGTTAAAGAAGATGCGAATCTTCAAAATTATGTAAATACATACTATCGCAATCGATTAAAACTAGCTATCACAAGAGAACAAGTGATGATCATGAATTCAAAGGCAGGTGCCGTATGTTCTTGGTTATATCGTTTGGCAAGTTTATTTGGCATTCAAACACAAAAGGGCATATTTATTGATTTGCAGGTCACAAATGAGGATATTGCGAATTTTTGTGGGATTACAACACGTAATAGTGTGAATCGAGTGATTCGTGGTTTAAAAGAAAAACATATCATTCAAGTTAAAAACAATCGCATTATTGTTTTAGATATGGACTATTTAAAGCAATTCACAAAGTAGGGTAGTTGATAACTATCCTTTTTTTATAAATATAACCAAGGTTATTTATTTGTATAAATTAGTAATTGATTTGCACATTTTAGTCGATTTTTCTCGGGGGGGGGGGTACACATCCATATATAGAAAAATACTATAAGTAAAGCATAAATAGAGTGTACCACTTAAGGAGCCTCGTAAGGAGCCTCGTTGAAAACGTATACAATGAGGCGTATAATGGCCTCGCTTAATTGTGTGAACATAAGAATTTAGTTAGATTTGCTTAAGATAAAGTAGAAATGCATATATTATCTTAACATAATCTTAATGTGTAGATAGGGATATGGAGAAAAAGGATTTAAGACATTTAAAGCGAAAAGAGTTGATTGACCTCATTGATAAGATGCAAACAGAAAGTGATCTTGTATCTAATGAGGAGGTCAAAGAAGAGCTTGGTCGATTAAAAGAGAGAGAAAAGTATTTAAAGCATTTACGTAAGACTTTGAGTGTACTTGTTGTTGTGGCTGCCATTTCTGTGTTGGTGGCAACACTGTGGCTGCCTGTATTAAAGATTTATGGTTCGAGTATGGATCCTACTTTAGAAAATGGGCAGGTTGTGGTGTCTATAAAGACAAAGAGATTAAAGTCTGGAGATGTTGTAGCATTTTGGCAGGGCAATAAGTTGTTGGTAAAGCGAGTAATCGCAGGTCCTGGTCAAAAGGTAGATATAGATGTGAATGGAAAGGTGTCTGTGGATGGTAAAGCTATTCATGAATCGTATTTGGATAGTGAGTCACTTGGAAATACAGACATTGATTATCCACATCAAGTAGAAGAGTCTCGTTGGTTTTGTATGGGAGACAACCGCGAGAGTTCAATAGATTCTAGAAGTGCTGCAATAGGGGATATTTCAGAAGAACAAATTGAGGGTAAAGTCTTATTTTCAGTTTGGCCTTTAAATAAAATTGGAATTGTAAAGTAACAGAAAGTAGGTGTGATTGTGCAAGAGTATTTAAGGCGTTTATTAAAAGACAAAGCACGCTTAAGAAAATGGAAAAGGATCATGATAGCACTTTCTTGTATTGTGGTTGTTTGTACGGTCTATGCATTATCTTTACCAGCTCAAACATTAACTTGTGATAAGGAAGAACATACACATACGGCTGAGTGTTATGATGAAAACAATGAATTGATTTGCGAAAAGGAAGAGCATACACATACGGATGATTGTTATAAACAAGAAGAAGTAAATGAACAAGAAGAAGTTGTCAAGGATGAGCCAGAAACACAAAATAAGGATGAACAGGTATCTCAAGTAAGTGAAGAAGAGACAACAACTACAGAAACTACAACAGAAACTACAAAACAACCTTTTGATTTAAGCTATCACACTGAAAATATTGAATCTGTAAAGTTTGTTTATAAGAAGACAGAAATTATTGATGGTAAAGAAAAGACTACGGAATATGATGTTCCAACAGATGGTAGTATTCTTTCATATGATACTTTAGATATGACATACAAATTATTCTTTAAAGGTATTTCCGCAAAGACTTTGAAAGAGTGTGGTGGTATCATCAAGTATCAACTTCCTAATGGATTCAAAATTAGAAAGATGATAGAGGGTAAGACTATTTTATCGGGTGGTGTAGTTATTGGAAACATGAATGTGAGTACAGATGGTTTAGTTACGATTACTTACAACCAACAATTTTTGTCTAGATTACAAGAAAATGAAACACTTACTGGTAGTTTTGAAGTGGATGCCCAAATTGATATGAACAAGATTGATTCAAGTACTGGTAAAGTAACAATCACAACACCCAAGGGAGATATTACATTAAATTATGGTCTTGATTATAAGGAACATTATGGAAATGTAAGTGTTGTAGATAAGAGTTGGAAAAAAGAAGCAACGAGCGATTATATAAAATATACAATTACATTAAAAGCGGGTGATGATGGTTGTCAAAATGTATATGTAGTGGATCAATTTACACAGGGTAAAGACTTAGTCGAATATGTGGATATTAATCTTACTGAAAATACACTTAATTCGGGTGAGTATAATCATCAACCTTATGAAACAAGAGATAATAATTCAAAGGCAGGTACAATTTATAAAACAAATGCACCTAGTTCAGATCAAACAATTCCTGATGCAGTAACAAATATCACTAATCCTGGAAGTTTTGTGTGGAAGATTGTAAAGATGAATCCTAATGAAGTTCGACAATTAACTTATTATGTCAAATTAAAAAATACAACTGAAGATCTATATAAAATTAAAAAGGATGTTGTTAATAATGCTCAGGTTTATTCTAAAAAAGAAGGTAGTTCAAAAGTTTATAGTAAAGGCTATAAGGAATCTACGTTCACACCAACTATCATTATTGATACAAGTGTTATGAAAAAGAATATAGTAAAACAGGATGATAATAAAGATTATAAAAAAGATAATGAGGGTAATTATCTAGTAAATTATCAAATTGAATTTAATTATGGTTCAAACAACAATGTCTCTATAAAGGGATTTCAATTTGCGGATTATTTAGATTATGTAGACGATTATGATTTTAAAACGGATTCTAAAATGCTTCCATATATTTCGTTTGTAGAAAATTCAATTGTCTTACATGTTAAAACAGCAGGAGAATCGGGGTATAAAGAATATAAAGGTAATGATATAAGTGTTAAATGGGCAAAAGGAAATGATACTTATACAACAACATATAATGAGAATTCTACGCGTTTTAAAGTATATGAATTAAACAATAAATCAATTACAATTAATCCTGGTGATTCTTATTATGTAACTTATACTTTAAAAATCAAACCAGAAGTCTATGCGGCTATGCAGTCAAATAGTGTAAATATAAAGAATCGTTATTATACATATAGTACAGATAAAGAATTGAATAAAATCGGAAATACTGATTTAACATTAAGTGAATATAAATGGGTAGATAAAGATGTAGCTAAACAAACAACATCAGAAGAGACTATCAACATGGATGGTAAAAAATATAATAATCAATTTAATGAAGATACAAGTGCTGAACAATCATTTAAAGTGCCTGCAGGAAGTTATAAGTATACAGTTAAACTTAATAAGACGGATGGAAAGTTTAATATAACGGATGTTACATTAACAGATACATTGGATAAAGATGTAATGAAGTATGTTGGTTATATGAAAATAATGGCTTATAATACTCAAAATAATGTGGTTGAAACAAAATGGGTCAACATTGATAAGCAACAAAACTTTAGTTTAAGACTATCTGATATTGATTGGACAAAAAATTGTTATTCATATACGTTTGAGTATTATGCGACTCCTAATAATTTGAGTTCTCTTACAAGTGCAAAAGTAACTAATACATTTACTTTAAATGGGAATGTGAAAAGAGGAGTAGATGGTGAAATATTTACTTTTGAGAATGTAAATTCATCTAAAGAAGTTACGCTTGAGGGTTCTTATAATTTAAAAGTAAATAAACAAGCGTGGTATTATGAGAATCCTAAACAAAATGCGACGGAATGGCAAAATGGTAAGCATTATTGGGTGATAGAAGTTAATGGTTCTAAGATTCGAAAGGATACACAAATCAAGGATGAAATTAATGATGCTTCAGGAAAAGACGAAATGAGTTCTTATTTGCATAATGATTCTTTGGTGGGTGTCTATAAGGGAGATTTTAAGAATTTAAGTGATTATAAAACAATAGATGCTTTACCAAAAGAATCAAAAGTTGGGGAAGAGTATTATAAAGCTGAATATTCGAATGATAAGCATTTTAGTGGTGAAAATAATTATAGCGAATTGATTTTAACTACAAAGAAAGATATTGATTTACAAGAGAATGAAAAAATATATATTGTAGTAAAAACAGAACCTAAAGAACTACCTACTGAATATCGAGCTACGTCTATATATAAAAATAGTGTATTTGTTAAACATATAAATGATGCAGACTTTACAAAATATAATGAAGCGAGTCAAGAACTTTATGGTGGTAATTATATTTTAAAAGAGTTGGGTCAAACTTTTGAATATAAGAATGCTAAATATACAAATATTTCTAAAGGTAAAGATACGGATAATCCTGAGAGCAAAATTGTTACAAAGAAGTTGAATGGTGATGGTATATATGCATCATGGGCTTTTAAAGTCAATTATGGTGGAGATTTAAAAGATGATTATAGAGTACTAGAAACAATTCCTGATGGTATGGAACTTTCATATATACGTATTAAGTGGACAGGTAAATATGCAAAAAATATTACTTCAAAGCAAATCACAAATCTAGGTGATGATTGGAAGGAAAATACAATAGCTGCACCAGATGATGATCATTCAAATATTACAACTACCTATTATGTGAATGGAAAACAAGCTTTAATTCAACTTGGTGAATTTAAAGGAATACATGCTAGAGATGATTATTCAGTAGATGTTCAAGTCGTATGTAAAGTTATAGATCCAGATGTATTGCTTGGTGGAAAAACAAAAACTTTCACAAATAAGGTAATGTTGCAGAGTCCAGATGGTACAAAGGATTATGTTTCGGCTAATGCAAGTGCAGAAATATCCAAAATAAAAATATTAGATAAAAAAAATACTCATGATGTAAAGAGTCCGAAAATTGATTATACAATTACGGCAAATGAATACGGTCAAACATTATTGAAGAATACTACAGATAAACTAACATTAGTAGATGATTTGGATGAAAATCTTGTTTTAGATCCTGATTCTATTCAAGCTAAAAATATTAAGGATAGAAGTGATGTTAATATAGAAACTAAATATGATCCGGTGAAGAATATACTTGAAATTCAAATTCCAGATAGTACACCTGTACAAATTACGTATTCTTGTAAAGTAAAAGCTGCACCGAATACGGAGATACCATTAGTTTCAAACAGGGTATATTGGAAAAATTATGCTCAAACTGGTGGTGTGAATGATGAGATTAAACAATTCAGCTACGATTTGAATGCGAGCGGAACTACAGAAACAGAAACACATCCTCAGTTAAAAATTATAAAATATGATGATACATTAAAACGCTTAAGCGGAGCTGAATTTGAAATTTATGAATGTACATTGGAGAATAATGAAATAAAACGTACATCTAAAAAACCGTTTACAGTTATATCAGATACGGATGGTTCAGTAACTATTAAAACAAGTGAACATCAAATGGAGTTTAATACAATCTATGAAGTTAAAGAAACTAAAACTGTAGATGGATATATTTTAGATGGAAATTCATATTACATTATGCGTGCAAAGAAAGAAGATAGTGGCGATTATTCTGACAATGTAAAAAAATACATAGAATATCAGAATAGCAGAGATAAACATTATATAGTTGCGTATGATAAAGATTATTTCTTAGTGAAAATATACAATGCACAAAAGGGTATTACAGTTCAAAAGGCATTTACAAATAATGCTGCTGAAACAGAACATAATCCAGTGAGTGGTACTTATAGATTTGGATTGTATGATACTGCAGACGGAACCGGAGATCGATTAGATTATATAGAAATCAAATATGATCCTAGTGATACAGGTGTTAAGTCTGCAAAATTCAAGAATCCAGTTGATCTAACCAAAACATATTATGTTTTTGAATTAGATCAAAAGGGCAATCCGATTAAAGCTTCTGATGGTGAAGCTACTATAAATTCAATGCAGTATCAAGTAGTTTATGAAAATAACAATAAACCTACAAATAGTGCAAAAGTTGGTGATACGGTTACTGTTACAAACAAAAGCCGTACAAAGATATTACCTTCAACAGGTAGTATGGGAACCCTGATTTACAGGTTATTAGGAGCAATGTTGGTGGTTGCAAGTTTAATATGCCTGTCAAATATAAATAAAAATAAGAGAAAAGAAAAAAGGAGAAAGAGATGAAACTAATTAAAAAGATTACAGCCATTATGTTTGCGTTCATGATGGTATTCTCATTAAGTACAAACGTAAAAGCAACTAGTGGCTCACAAGCTGAGAACCCACAAGGAGGTTCAATTACAATCACTAATGCTATTGAAGGTCAAGAATACAAAATTTATAAGATTTTAAACTTAGAAAGTTATAGTTATGATGCAGATCCAAAAGATGGAGCTTATTCATATACAATTGCAGATGGATGGAATGATTTCTTTGCTGATAGTGGACAAGGAAGCAATTATGTAAACGTAAAAAATGGTTATGTGACATGGAAAGATGGAGTAAATGATGCAGAAGCAGCAAATCTTGCCAAAGCAGCAATCGTATTTGCCAAAGATAAAGACAATAATGTAACTGCATTGCAAAATTTGACTAAAACTACATCTAAAAATTCAAATGGCACATTTACTGTAACTTATTCTGGCTTAGATTTAGGTTATTATTTAGTTGAATCAAATGTTGGTGCACTTTGTAGCTTGAATACAACAAATTCAACTGCTGAAATCACAGAAAAAAATAGTCAACCAACTTTAGAAAAAAACATAGTTAAAGGTGATGACGAAAATCCTAAGTATGTTAAATCGACAACAGCTAATATTGGAGACATTCACAACCCTATTCATTACCATGTACAAATAACAGTTGGAAAAGGTGCAAAAAATTATGAATTCCATGACAAAATTGATTCTGGATTGCAATATTGTGAAGCTCTTAATAAGTTATTTTTGCAAATAACAACAAGTAAATATGATTCAACTGGAAACCTAGTGAAACCGGATTCGAATGAGTATACTTTAAAATATGATTCAGAAGATAAAAAAAGTTTTACATTAACATTTAATGATTCATTTATACAAAATTTATCGGCAGATGACAAAATCTATTTAGATTATTCAGCTATTGTAACATCAGATGCACAAATGGATACAGCTCTTAAAAATACTGCATATCTAAACTATGGTAATAATCAGAAAACTAGAGAAGATCATGCTGATGTGTACACATATAAAATTCCAGTATTTAAATATACTTTAAAAGATACAACTGAAACTAAATTATCAGGTGCAAAATTTAAATTATATAGAGGTTCAAAAGATGTGAATAATATAGTTAAATTTGATAGTAATGGAAATACGTATACATACAATAAATCAGGTACTGTAGAAGAATTAGAATCAGGTACAGATGGATATGTAAATATTAATGGATTAGCAGCTGGAACATATACTCTAGAAGAAACAAAAGCTCCTGATGGATACAACATATTAAAAGATACAATTACTATAACTGTTAATCAGAAAACAGATGGTACAAAAGAAATTTTATCAAATAATGAAGCTACAAACGGAACTGTCAAAGTATTAAACAATAAAGGTTCATTACTACCTTCTACTGGTGGTATGGGTACAACACTAATCTACTTGATTGGTGGAGCATTAGTACTAGGATCAGGTATTGTATTGGCTAATAAGAAAAGAGTGAAAGCTAAATAGTTTTATTGATTGATTAATTATGTTGTATGGGGGGAATATTGTTTTCCCCTTCTATACAACAATAGGGAGAGGGTTGTAAGATGAGAAAACATATGTCAACTATAATTGCGATACTTGTTTTTATTACAGGCTTGTCCTTATTGTTGTATCCTACGGTGAGTAATTATTGGAATTCTTTACATCAAAGTCGTGTTGTCGCAAATTATTCGGATACTATGGCTAAGTTATCTAAACAGGATAAACAGGCTGAGATTGATCGGGCTGTTGAATATAATTCTAGGTTAGCAAGTAATGGTGGGCGTTTTACTCCAAGTGATTCTGAGCTTAGTGAATATAAGAGTTTATTAAATGCGGATGGTACAGGTATGATGGGATATATCATGATTCCTAAGATTGGTGTGAAGCTTGCGATTTATCATACGGTAGATGATGCTGTATTGCAGGTGGGTGTTGGTCATTTAGAAGGTTCGAGTCTTCCTGTAGGAGGTAGTGGTACGCATTGTGTTCTATCGAGTCATAGAGGCCTTCCAAGTGCGAAGTTATTTACGGAACTGGATCGTATGAAAAAGGGAGATGTATTTTATCTTCATGTATATGATCAGGTTCTTGCGTATCAGGTAGATAATATAGCGATTGTTGAACCGAATGATTATGGCTTATTAGAAATTGAGGAAGGTAAGGATTTATGTACTTTATTTACTTGTACGCCTTATGGTATTAATACACATCGATTATTAGTTCGTGGCCATCGTGTAGAGAATGTGATGGATGAAAAGAATTTAACGGCCGATGCTGCAAGGGTGAATCCTTTGGTTGTGGCTAGTATTATTGGTTTGATTCTATATGGAATTGGTTATGTTGTATATCGAATTCGAAAGAAGGGAGTGTAGGTAATGAAAAGAATAATTTGTTTCGCATTTTTAACTTTATTATGTTGTTTTCTACCTATGACTCTATTTGCGGATTCTGATTTCATGAATTTGGTTGTTAATTGTCCAGTATCAAATATGCAGGTATCTTTATATCGAGTGGCGGATGAGAATTATAATTTAGTTGATGCATTTTCTCATTATTCCATTGATTTAAAACAAGATGTACAAGGGGCTGCCAATGCATTAGAGAATCGTATTTTAATGGATGGAATAGAAGCAGATGCTTCTAATTCTTCTGACAGTTCGTATAAGGCTAGTTTTTCTGGTCTAGAATCCGGTATTTATTTGGTGGTTGGAAAAGAAGTTGAATCGAATGGTGTATTTTATATGCCACAAGTATCCTTGGTTTCTTTAAGTGGGGATTTGAGTGTGGATTTAAAATATGAGACAAGTGTTAAGCCAAGTCGTATTCATGTATTAAAGGTATGGAAGAAGGATAATAAGAAGTCTCGTCCTAAATCGATTGAGGTATGTTTATTAAGATCAGATGGTATTGTGGTTGATAAAGTGGTATTAAATTCAGATAATCAATGGTCAACTACTTGGGAAAATCTTTCTACTTTATATACATATCGTGTTATGGAAACAAGTGTTCCTTCTGGCTATAAGGAGAGTTGTACTCGTGAAAAGGATACGATTGTTTTAACGAATACGGGTAATTTTACGGATAAGGTTGAAAAGAAGGATGAAGTACTTCCAAATTCAGGTCAATTGTGGTGGCCAGTTCCTGTATTATTATTTGTGGGTCTTGTGTTGTTTGGTTTAGGACGCCATTTTAAAAATGAAGAATAGATTGTATCGATATTTTTCTTGGATTGGAATCTTTTGTGTTGTGTGTTCCATTTCTTTATGTGCATATAATGTATATGATTCGTTTCGATCTTATTTTGTTTCTAAACAAAAGATGAATGAGTATCATGTTGTAAAGACAAGTGTTGGCTCTATACCGGATTATGTATTAAATCCAGATATGGATATGCCTGAAGTGGATGTGGATGGAATTTCTTGTATTGGTACTTTAAAAATTCCTAGATTGGATTTGAATCTTTGTGTTGCAAGTACATTTAGTGATGAAAACATGAAACAACTTCCATGCCGATATTATGGTAGTATTTATAAAAGTAATATGGTGATTATAGCTCATAATTATTGGTTTCATTTTGGCAGGTTAAATACTTTAAAAAGTGGGGATGCTGTTATTTTTACGGACGCTTCAGGAAATTGTTTTAAATATAGTGTTGACGCAATGGATGTAGTGAGTCCAGAAAGTGTAGCTGAAGTAACCAATGGTAAATGGCCACTTACGTTAGTGACTTGTACTTTGGATAGTCAAAATAGAGTTGTAGTAAGGTGTAAGTAGGATGCTTATTTGATAAGTGTCCTTTTTGTATATTAAAAACGTAAAATCTGTTTGAATATTTTGAAATTGATAATATAATTTAAATATAAGAAAATAAAAACGTAAAAACCGTTTTTAAAGGAGGGTGCATATGAAAATACTTCGTGTTACGGCAAATGGACTTCCACTTTTTAAAGAAGATTTGGATATTTGTTTTTACACACAACAACGTGTAAGTGAGAACGATAAGTGTAGTTTGTATAACTTGGTTGATAATCATTATCTTCATACAACGAATGCTTTTATTGGTATTAATGCGTCTGGTAAAACTTCGGTATTAAAGGTTATTGATTTAGCTTTGAATATCGTAAAGAATGAACCTATTAATCATGTGGAATCCAAAACTATTCTTGGTGGAGCAAAGCAAGCTACAATTTGCGTTTATTTTTATGATAAACGTAAGTATGTTTGTTGTCTTGAAACTGTAATTACTGCAAAAAAAACAAAGGCGGATGATTATACGTATTCTATTTTGTCTGAAAGATTGTGGGAAAAACCGATTGCGAGTATCAAGTCGAAAAAGTATTTGACTGATTTTACAGGGGTAGAACCTGTAGCATCTCGTGATAGTAGCGAGGCATATCTATCAGACGATGTTAGTTTTATTATTGCGCATAATAAAAAAGAAAATGATACAGTAGAGATATTCAGCTTAATGTCTTATACAAATGTAAATGTACTTCCTTTTACTGAGGATATTTCTTTGGAAGTGATTGCATTTCTTGATCCAACAATTGAAAAATTGTGCTTTGAAAAACTGGATGGGAAGACATTTATTCATTTGAAATTTAGAAATGAAGATGAAATTGTTTTAAACAATGCGAGGGATTTGGAACAGTATTTGTCTTCGGGTACAATTAAAGGTATTATTACATTCTCAATGGTCAAAGAGGTACTTCAATCTGGTGGATATCTTCTTGTAGATGAAATTGAAAATCATTTTAATAAAGAGATTGTAACAACAATAATTCGATTCTTTATGGATAGTCGTCTAAATAAAAATGGTGGAACGTTAATTTTTACTACGCATTATTCTGAATTATTGGATGAATATGATCGTAATGATGGTATTCATATTGTAAGAAATCGTAATGGCATTACAGTTGAAAATTTGAGTAGTATTCTAAAACGTAATGATATTAAAAAAAGTGATGCATATCAGAGTGGCGTTTTGCAGGGAACGACACCAATGTATGAGTCATATGTGAAGTTGAAAAGAAATCTATTCGACTCAATTCATTAAAAGAAACGTTATAAAGTTTTATAAAACACTAAAGTGTAGTTATGTGTAAGGTGCTTATTCAGTGCCTTTTGTTTAACCGTAAAAAAATTACGGAGATTCTTGATGTGATGATAAAATTTGATTATACTGTATATAGAGGGATGAATTTCTATACTTCTTGAAAGGATGGTTGAATATGCTAAAAAAATTTACTGTGAAGAATTATAAGAATTTTAAAGATGAGATTTCACTTGATTTTAGTAATATTGCAGGATATCAATTTAATATGGATTGTCTTTCAATGGGGTTGATTGGAAAGATGTTGATTTATGGTCGTAATGCGACTGGAAAGACTAATTTTGGTAGGGCACTTCTTGATATTAAAAGATTGATGTACGATATGTCTAGAAATGGTGAAAAAAGTGTTTTAATCAATGCGGATTCCCGGGATGATACGGCAAAGTTTATATATGAGTTTAAATTTGGAAATGATGAAGTTATTTATAAGTACTCTAGATTTGCGAATACAGATTTATGTGATGAAGAGTTATCTATAAATGGTAATATTATTTTTAAGTGTGATTTTAAAAATAATAAATTTGATTTTCAAGGTTTAAATATAATTAGTGCGGAGACAGTGAATACGAACCGTTATTTAATACAAGATAATGATGTTTTACCTTTCTTAAGATGGTTAATTAATAATACGTCTTTTAGTTATAATTCGGTTTTAATTAAATTATCTGAATATGTTAATAAAATGGACTTGATTACTGTGGGTAATAATCGAATTGAATCATCAACGATTGATTACAGTAAATTTTTCGAAGATTTAAAAAATCAAGTTCATTTACAAAACTTTGAAGATTTTTTGAATTTGATGGGAATTGAATGTAAATTGGTTTTACAAGAATTGCCAGATGGACAGGTTGAATTATATTTTGCTCATAAAAAGTTAGTTCCATTCTATAGTACTGCATCAAGTGGGACGTTGGCATTAACCAGTCTTTATCAAAAAATAGTGTCAAAGGCAGTGAGATCTTCATTGGTTTATTTAGATGAGTTTGATGCTTTTTATCATTATGAAATGGCAGAGAAATTAATTTCTTTTTTCAAAACCAAATATCCAAAATGTCAATTTATTATGACATCACATAATACAAATTTAATGACAAATAAAATTATGCGCCCAGACTGTTTATTTATTCTATCAAGTAGAGGTACATTAACGGCACTTTGTGATGCGACTGAAAGAGAATTACGTGAAGGACATAATTTGGAAAAAATGTACATTAGTGGAGAGTTTGAAAAGTATGAATGATTTTTTCGTGAATACTAGAAGGCGCGGCAGGAGTTTACTGATTGTTGAGGGGAAACACGAAAAAAATCAATTGTTTTGGCTTATATTTAAATGTTTCCCTGAATTAAATATTGATTTTGATGATGTATGGATCTATGGAACAAACATTTATAAATTGTATGATGACATACAAAAAGAATATGGAGAAAATTGGGTAGATGATGATCTGGATATTGACTTACCTCTTGTGATTAGTAAAAAAGAGAATTTTGATACAAAATCTTATCGAAATGAGTTTACGAATATAATTCTAGTATTTGATTATGAGCGTCACGATCCTTCATTTTCAGAAACAAAAATTTTAAAAATGCAAGAAATATTCATGGATTCAACAGATATGGGTAAATTGTATTTGAATTATCCAATGATTGAGTCTTATCTTCATTTTAAAGGGAATGTAGACGAACAATATATGGATCGTAAGATTTCGATTACTTTGCGACCGGGAAGTAAATACAAAAATATGGTTAAGAAAGAGAGCTATATTATGGATGCGATAAAGCTTCCTCATAAAATAGATAATTTGCTTGAAGAAAGGTATGACATAAATAAGCAAAAACGGATCGAATGTTGTGAATCAATATTAAGTTTAAAGAGTAATGAAATGAAAGACAAACTTGATAAAATTTTAGAGATTGTTGGTGATGTCAAGCAAGGGAAGACATTGAAATTCTTGCTTATAGATTGGGTGTCAAAGCTTAACTATTTTAATGATAATATGTCATATTGGGAATACATGAGGGCTGTATTTCGAGATATTGTTTATTACAATATTAAAAAAGCAGGTAAAATACAACATGTTGATAATACTGTAAATGATTTAAGAGAACAATTTGATTGTATTGATTTAACTGAAATTTTGAAAAATCAAAATGGTGTTAGTAAAGATGAAATAAATGGATTTATATGGGTTTTATCAACTTGTGTATTTTTGATACCTGACTATAATTTTAATTTACTTCAATAGTTTAAATAGTGTTTTAAGACGATCGACTTGTTGTAATTTGTCCAATAAAGTTGGATAGTCAAAATAGGGTTGTTGTTAGGTGTAAGTAGGATGCTTATTTTGGTAAGTGTCCTTTTTTGATGGCTTGTCTATCAATATTGATAATGTGTTCATTAGTTGTGGTCAAAATACTATATTGTGAAATTAAACAAATAAAAAAATATGTTGATAAAAACAGTGAAATATGGTATCATTTAGACACAAAAAAGGGCTGTGCGCTTGAAGTGGGTATCCTAGGCCATGTATAGTGCGTACCATTGTATGAGGATTTGTTCCAAGAATGCAGTGCTGTGAGGGTCCAACGAGCGGGGGGCATATTTAGCCCTCCTTTTTTTATATATTAAGATTTTGGTTTCGGAATAGAGAAATACGATATGTGAAATAGTGTTGAAACATCACAAGATATGAATTATCAGGGACGACAAAAAGGACTATTGAAATAGCCAACATTTTGTATTCATCTGAAGTTGTTGAATTATTTTTTTACAATCATTTTATGATCACATTCAGGGCAGTGCATCATATAGTTTTCTTTAGGTTCATTTGGAAATAATTCATCAATCAACCATCTAGGTACTTCTTCTTCGTAACCGCATTTTGTACATTTCATCAATACATCTTTTTCTGTATGTTCTGTCATTTCTCTTGTCCTCCAATGGATTATATGTATAAGTATACTGCATAATGGCACCACATTTACATTGAATTGGATCTCTATTAAAAGAATCAATCAAATGAGTGCGGTATTTGAATTTATTGAGTTTGTTTTTAAGGGCTTTAGTTCTTGCTTCACGAGAATAATCCTTATTCTTTAAGATTTTAAGAAGTGTATGTACTTTATCTAGGGTTTTCTTAGAAGCGTTGCATAGAATCCATAATATCGAGTAGTTAAGAAATGATAGTCCGGTATATGTATAATAAGGCGGTTTATAAAATCAATCACGTTATCTGTGACATCATGACGTTTTTCATCCTTATGATCATTGTAGAACCAGCTGACAGTCTTTGATTCTTTATTGTATTCTGTGATTCTATTTTCAGCCATGGCAGGTCTTCCAGCGTAACGAATGAAATAGTTTACGCAGCCTTGAATATCTTTACTATTTTTATTAGATGAAGCATTGTTTGAATCGTTGTCATCTGATTTGAATTTGGCATAGACATAGAACCCTTTAGGATGATCTTTATAGAGTCTGTTCTTTTCTTCGGGTTTCATTAATCCACCAGCTTCCTGGATGAGTCGAATTAGTTCAAACTGAAAAGTTTTTCTAAGTTTAGTAAAATTGAAATGATGAAAT
>ERZ791881.1228-NODE-1228-length-17482-cov-3.975670_pt1 | contig 17482 bp, 16 predicted proteins | sample MGYA00510161_ERZ791881 | MGnify/ENA primary metagenome ERZ791881 (study PRJEB30046, sample SAMN00792073) | human gut metagenome | study: EMG produced TPA metagenomics assembly of the A metagenome-wide association study of gut microbiota in type 2...
GTAGAAGCGTGAATCCTGCTCGTTCTGGGACGAGTGCATCGAGGGGTCGTCGGCTGCCACGACGACCAGCCCGCCGTTGGCTCCCGTCATCGCCGAGTTGACGAAGGCGTCGGCGGCGACGTTCATGCCCACATGCTTCATGCACACCAGGGCGCGTTTTCCGGCAAACGACATGCCCAGCGCCTCCTCCATCGCCGTCTTCTCATTGGCCGACCATGTGCAGTGGATGCCCCGCTGGGCGGTGAGCGGATGTCCTTGTATATATTCGGTGATTTCGGTCGAAGGCGTGCCCGGATAGGCATATACACCCGACAACCCTGCGTGGAGCGCCCCCAGTGCGAGGGCTTCGTCTCCGAGTAATAATTCCCGTTTTGCCATGAGGTCGTGCAGTTATGCTGTTTTTACAAATTTAAGGAATTTTTAATTAAAAATTCACTTTTGGTGATAAAAAATCACGCAAAACCACATTTAATATTTAAAATATTATATAAATAAGTGTTTTTGAGAAAAATTGTAATATGGAGCCTGGGCTGTGTGATGTCCATCGGCAGTAGGAGGTATAAAAAAGCAGCCGATCCCGAAAGACCGGCTGCCCCGTTTGCGTCATTTATTCCCCGAATAGTGTTTTCAGTAATTCGGGCGTTTCGATTTCTTCACAATTTATGCTTCCCAGAAGCCCGCGGCCCTTTTCGGTCAGCGAAAAGTACATCTGCCGCTTATCGTTCGTACCCAACTCCCGGTTTACGTAGCCTTTCCCTTCGACCGAGCGGAGCACCTTCGAGGTGTGCGACGGAGTAAGCCCCAGCATTTCGCCCAGCTCCCCGCAGGAGAGACGTCCGGCTTTCGAAAGGCTGCATAAGGCCATGCCTTCGTTCAGGCAGATCCCGTGCGAGCGTTCGAGTGCCGCTTCGAACCGGTTTACGGCCCGTTGCAGCTCGCGGATCTTACACAGTTTCTCCATTGCCTGCCGGTTTGTGTATGGCTTGTTTGCCGCAGTGCCCGACGCATTTGCCGCATTCGATACACTTCTCCGGGTCGATGACCGGAAGTCCGAATCCCGATTGTGTGATCGCCCCGACGGGGCAAACCGTCAGCAGCGGGCACCGGTGGTTCTGCGGGCAGCGGAGATTGTCGACGGTGAGTGCCATGCCTGTCTACTTGTTGAGCAGTACCTTGTCGATGGCCTCCTTGAGCGACGCCTTGGGCAGGGCACCCTGTGCGATCTGGGGCTTGCCGCTGGTGGGGATGAAAAGCAGCGTCGGGATCGAGCGGATGCCGAACGCGGCGGCGAGCTCCTGCTCCTCTTCGGTATTCACCTTGTAGATGTAAATGCTGTCGCCGTACTCGGCAGCCAGCTCTTCCAGAACCGGGGCGAGTGCCTTGCAGGGGCCGCACCACGATGCGTAGAAGTCGATGAGCGCCGGTTTGTCGCCGAGGTACTTCCACTCCGTAGGGTTCGTTTCGTAATTTGCGACTTTGGTCAGGAAATCCGCCTTGGTCAGTGCGATCGTTTTCATGGTATTCTCTTTTTTAGTGTTGTTTTCCTTGTTGCTGCCGTTTGCGCAGGCTGCCAGGCCGAGCATGCACATCGTGGTCAATAATAGTTTTTTCATGGTCATTATCCGTTTTTATAGTTCTTCTGTATCAATAACGATGCAAAGATATAGAATATTTTCCATTAAAACAAATTTCCTTTGGAAAATAATTGTCGGATAAGAAATGAATTATTAAAATGCCGGGAGCGCGATATAATAACAATTGAACCGATCCGGAACGAAAGGTTCGATTGTTTTTGGGGGTTACCACAATTCCATCTGAACAGCTTCGATACGGCACTTTTCAGGGATGTAGATGCAGCCGGGATTCTCCCGGATCGTCCGGGTAATGAAATCCCTGAATTTTCGTTCAGAATCTTCTTCGTTGAATATGTCCCTGCCGATTATTTCATTTAGGGCGACCCAGTTGAACGTATTGGCTTTGTTGAAGAATCTTCGGAACCATATTCTTATTTCTGTTCCGTTCCGCACGCGGATGCTGGAACTGTTTTCCGAATTGTTGCTTGTCTTCACCTGGAGTAAAGAGCCGTCTTCCTTGCAAAAGTCGACCGCGTCTATGGTGCTTCCCCAGCAGCAATACCAGCCATACGGGTGTAAAATTGTCGCCAGATATTCTTCGAGCAGATTGCCGACCATCCCCTCGATTGTCATCATGATGGAGTGCCCTTTTTCAAGAGTGTCTGCGAAATTGTCGTCGATATCTTCTCTTCGGGTTCGGAGAATTAATTTTACGGCGGGATCCGGTTTTGTTTGGGATTTTTTGCCATGCCGTTTCGACGGCCTGCCATTGTATCCTGAAAAGTATCGTGAAACCCATTTCTTGACATATTCTTTGAGGGGGATGGGCTCATCCTGGTTAAACCCCAATGCCGGTAGATTGCGTATATCGCTAAAGGCCACACTCAGGACGACTCCTAATTCTTTCGTGTAGGCGTCTTTTGCAAAAGTTTTCGCAAGCGAGATCGCTTTTTCGCCTGAAAAATCATCGAATTTAGTCGTTTCTTTCATTGGGGGATGTTTTTCTGATAAAGTTAATGATTTTTTACTTTATTTATGGCGTTATCCCCGGGTTTTCTTTTCCAGTCGGTTTGCACCTTGGTTTACATAAACGGTAAGAACCGAGGGAAAACAGGCTTGAAACGAGGTGCGGAAAAACTACCTGCATTGCCGAAAGAGTTTGGTTTCAGTGATGTAACTCGCTAAAAAACAATAGAGGGAGCAATTTTCTTTGCTCCCTCTTCGTGACACCGACAGGACTCAAACCTGTAACCTTCTGATCCGTAGTCAGATGCTCTATTCAATTAAGCTACGGTGCCGAATTGCGAATGCAAATGTAGGGCAACGTTGATTAACAGATAGTTACGGGTGTGAATTTTGTCGATTAATTTCTCTTTTTCGTGCTGTTGCTCGGCGCGGTTTACACGTTGGTTTACACAATAGGGCAAACTCAATGTTGGTTAAACAATAGGTGAATTAATTGATTATTTGATAAATAGAGAAAGTGACAAACTCTGTTGAAAGGGCAATTATATAGCCCCTCGTTTTTAGTCTGTCACTTGTCATTGTCAAAGGAAAACGCCGCATTTTTTCGGCCTCCTCTCCTTAACCTTTATAGATACGATGCAATTTAACTCCAAATTGATTGACTTTTACTCCAAACACATTCCTACAATTTCTGTAATTATTGTCTTTACATCTTGGCAAATTTCATCAGCCGAAAATTCTTTTGCAATATCAAATTTATTAAATCCGTATCCTGCACAAAAAGTTTCAATGAGTTCCTTACCTTGTAATTCAAATAAAGGTTTCGCGGCATCAACCATGTCAGATTGGATAAATAGATCTATGTTGTTAGGGTAGGCAATTCCTTGATTCTGGAAAAAATCATTAACTAAATTCTCATCGCCAGCCATTCTACCCATCACAGGTTTGGATAATAGATAATTCTCTATTTCGCTACGACGCCATTTCCTATATCTAATAAATGGTTTATCTTCACCCAAGGATAAATCATGTAATGTATTATGTGTTGTTGTTATTAATTCATTATCGCGATCTCTTAAACTTATTGATTGAAGATTTGGAATTTCTTGATTAAGTAATGACATAACTTGTCTGCGTTCTTTTTGCGCAAATGTTGTAGCCCAGATCGTTAAATTTGTAGGCCAATCTAAATTCAATTTTTCTGCAAAAATTTTTAAAAAGGTAACATCACTATTATTTTCAACAATTAATAATTTGTGAGTGCGTTGTACATGGTTTAAAATGGGCGAATATTCGGAGCCTAATCCAGATAAAAGTTTGCACCTTTGTGCATTGTCTTGGATATATTTACAATTTCCCTTATTTACATCCATGATATAATTCAGGGGAACGTCTTTGACTATTTCAACAGAGTGCGTTGCTACAATAATTTGTTTTTTATTGTGATTTGCTAATTCAATCAGCCGTCTCATTAATGTAGTTTGCAGACTACAATGTAAGTGCGCATCGGGCTCATCTAATAACAGAATATCTATATCAGGATCAAGAGCGAAAGTATAAACACTTAACCATTGAAGGAAACCACTTCCTTCAATCATTATATCCCGTTTCTTATAATCTGGATTAGTTTTAAATCGTTTATTTTCAATAGTTCCTTTAACAACTTCAACTTTTATATAGCTATGGAATGTAGCGTCAAAATCTGTTGGAATTAATTGACAGTTAAATATGTCACATAACACATTATTTAATTGCTCATAAGGGTCTGTTTGTCGGAGATTTGTCAGGTCTTTACTTGCAATTTTTGATTTTTCTCCTTTCAATCTGATTCGTTCTTTCTGATTGCGTAAGTACATGTCAATGATTGTATTACGCAAAACACCTCCAGCTAATCCTTGTCCTATTAATCTCCTTTTCTCGGCTGGATAGTAGCGACGTTCTTTATCCACTATTCCTGCGAAAGGAGGTAGATATGCAACTCTTGGAATAGTATTACCATCATCCTTTTCTAAATTAGTAGCTGTAACTTTAATAAATAAACGTTCATTTGATAATGCCAATCCGATTTCCAAGTGACAATTCTCTTTTCTTTCTGTATCCCAAATGCATTTTAGAGTTAAATTGTAGCCGCTGCTTGGTTTAAGATTTGTCCATAAATATTTGAGTTCAGGGATATTTATTGGTGAAAAATCATCAATATTCATTCCGACACCAGTACCTCCATAGCCCAGACATAATGCCCCAATTCCCTTTGTATGTTTTAAATAATCTACACAAAATCCCCATATTGCCAAAGCATGTAATAAAGTTGATTTTCCTTCATTATTGCCTCCTACTAATAAAGTAACACCATCATTTAGATGGATTGTCTTATGAGAATATTTTTTAAAATTTTTTAAACAGACTGTTTTAATCATGGCATTATATCTTTGATTCACAAAGTTAAACTTTTTTCTATATTTTATTCTGACATTAAAAGCATTTTAAATAGTTTTCGCAGAATCCCGCTAACGGGAATTTCACCATCTCGTCCCGTCCGTCGGGCGTGGTGTAATGGAATAATATAGTGTTCGCTCTGACAAGGCAGTCGAATAAATTTACCGTTTCGCTCATGCCCTCCATCTTCATCTCGTTGGCGATTATTATTCCTATTATATCGTTTATCTCTTCAAGGTCGCTTTTCCACCCGATAATTCATTGTTTGTTCTTTACGAGTGCGATTTCAACGGGTTTATTTATGTCCGCTGTTTCGGGAGAGAAAACAAAGTAAAACATTTCGGGATAAATCTCATTTTGAGGCTTTATGACAATTAAGCCTATTCCCTCTGTCTTGCTCCATTCGACCAACTTGCAAATAGCTTGTTTATCCTCTCATGCTTTGGTCATTCATTCCGTTTTCGGTTGTTTGTATCTGTTCATTTTAGCTAAAATTTATATTGTTATTTATCTTTATAAAGATAAGATGTTTGATGTAGTAAACCTAAATAATTCCATTACTTTTTTCTTTACTTTTGCATTAAAATTAATGATGTGGATTGGATTAGCTGTTTTAACAATCGAGAATTGGCGATCATAATCTGGGTGGGAGCATTCCTCATTTGGGCTATATGCCATAAGAATATCCGACAGTCTACTGTTGACGTTTTAAAAGGCATGTGGGATTTAAGACGTATTTTACTAACGATGATGTTATATGTGGTATCATGTGTAGGGATATTATATGCTCTAAACTTGTTTTCATTGAAGCTATTGAAAGATTTGTTGTTTTGGTTTGCATTTTTCGCTTTCGCAGAATTATTTAATTTATCTAAGGCTGAAAATATTAATTATTTTAAGGCAATTATTATTCACTCCATATCTTTGTTAATTGTCATTGAATATATCGCTAATTTATTCTGCTTCTCTCTTGGCTGGGAATTAGTATTGGTGTTTGTGTTGGGTTTTATTTCCTTTATAAATGCCTTTTCAACGTTAAAGCCCAAAGATGCATCTGTGCATTCGTGTACGAATAAGATATTATCTTATATTGGGATGGGACTTTTTGGGTACACTATTTACAGGTCATTTATCAATTATGAGGAATTATTCGCGGCTGAAAACCTCCAAAGTCTAATTTTTCCAATATTAATGACTTTGATGTTTATTCCATATATGTATTTTTTTAGACTTTATGCTAAATATGAAGAATGGTTTTTACGTATAAGTTTTAGGACAGACTATATAAAAGATGTGAAAAAAATAACATTTCGCCACTGTTTTGTGAATCTTAATAAGATAGTTGTGTTTGAGCAAAATATCAAAATTAACAGAACAATGGGTCTACCCGAAATAATTGCTGAATTTGAACGTGTAGAGCAGATATATAATCAAAATGACAAACTCAGCAAAAGGGTTTTATAGATTAACCTTTTACAAAGTCTGTCACTCGGAATAGAAAGGACAAACTTGCGCAAACGGAATAATTTATAGACCGTCTGCAAATCTGTCCTTTTAAAATATAGAATCAATATTTTATGCTTGCATCATCAAGAATTGAAATAATCTGTTGCTCTAATTCTTTATTGCTATCGTCATAAATGATCGTACTTGTTGCATGATTATAAACACCCAGTCTTGTTAATTCTTCAATTGCTCTAATAATCTTAGGTGCAGTAATAGGATTGATTTTTACAATAATTCTAATAGTTTTTTCCATAGGTCATTCGGATATGTATGCAAAATTCTTCCAGCCGTTTGCGTTTTTGTAAGCATTAACACAACCTTGTGGCACTCGTAATGCTGCATTGTTATTTAGCCATAAAAAATTACAGAGTGGAGGTGTTTTTGTGCCTAATATAAAAAGATTGACTGTTTTCAAATCCATATTGCCATTAGGAGCACCTATGCTTGTAATGTACGAACAATTAGAAGCATCAATAGTTTCTAATGGACAACTTTGGAAAGTTGCTGCTCCAATAGTTCTAAGTTGAGAGTTTGCTTGAAACCGCACGTTTTTTAACGAGGTACAGCCTACAAATGTGGATTCGAGGATTTCTATGCCCGCTGGAATTTCAATGGAAGTTAGCGATTCGCACACCCAAAATGCCCCGTCCATTATTTTTAATCTTGAATTCGGTTGAAATGTTACGGTGCGAAGTGCGTGGCAATGGTCGAATGCCCAATAGCCGATAATCTCTACACTTGCAGGGATATTGATTGAAGTTAAGGACTTACAACAATAAAATGCACCACCCGTATTATAAGATGCGCTCCTATTTCCCATAATCGTTTTGAGTTGAGAATTTGGACTTAAACTAACTGTTTCCAAATCCTCACAATGGGCAAATGCGAGTTCTCCAATGGTATGAACGCTTGACGGAATCGTAATCATCGTAATAGAATTTTTTGAGAGTGCTGCAAGACCTATCTCTTCAAGATTTTCAGGTAGAATGATTGATTTCAAATAGCGTTCATAGAGAGCATAAGCAGGGAGAGTTGATATATTAACACCCGATAAATCCAGCGATTCTAACGACCTTAGTCCTTTAAGCGTTTCAAAATCGGCTTCACCCAAAGTTCCTGCAATTGTCAGTTGAGTGGCATCTATTAAACCGTATTTCTGTAACAAGGATTTCAAAGTTCCTTTTTGAGTTACGGTTATAACTTCTGTAAAATTGTCGTTGCCCTCACCGTCCTTAGAACAAGAGATAAATGAAATGACAATTGCCAACGTTGACCATAAGAATATCCTTTTCATAAGGTTATAGATTTATCCTAAGAAAGACAAACTTGGCCACGAGCTATCGAAGCCTATTGCCAAGTTTGTTCTCAGGTGATATTTCTATTTTAATCGTTTGTAGGTTTCTGTTTCTTCATATTTTTCGAAAGCATCCTCTCCACTTCGGAATATAACTAAATGTGAGTTTGTCAATTTCTTGATAGTGCCTACAAAGTTCAGCTCGCTATCTGTTTTACCTTTCATTGTGAGAGTATTACCAGAGATGGAATAGGTAAAGTAATCTGGTATATCTTCGTTTTCTTGATAATCGGCATGACTTTTACGTATGCAAGTTCCATTCGTATCAAATGTATAAGTCCAATAATAATTGCCATCTGAAACATCGGGGTAAACATCAGACCAATCGTCTCGCGTTCCATCGCTATAAGTTGCCCAACCCTCGTCAAGAGTAATTTGCCAAGTTCCTGCAATATTAGCAGTAGTAATAGGCAAACTATCGTCCTTGTCATCATCGGAACAAGCCGAGAAAGAAACTACCGCAAACATAGCGGCCACAATAAGAAACAACTTTTTCATAGTTGCAATAAGTTTAGGTTGTCGCCCCAGCACCAACGCGACGATTAATTTTTGGATTTAATTAAACAGAAAGCGTGGTGCTGAAAACTTATTCAAACTTGCAGGTCGTAGGAAACCGTGATAGATAAATAAGCAACAACACCACGCCTATATCCACGAATGGATATGACGCGGCAAGATGTTAGCCATTCTCTCTACCTTTTCGAATTTCCTACGTTCGCAAGTTGAGAACAAGCTACACTTTCCGTGTATTCAATATGTTACTGCAAAAGTAGCATATTCGGCGGAAATTGCAAAACATCTTGCCCTTTCGGGTGCTGTTGCCGTATTTAATTGTGCAAAGTTCTTGAAAACAAAGTTTCTATCCAATAGTTGGGAGTATGGAATCGAAACTTTGTTAGTTGTAAGTTGGGTTAATCTTCCCCGCAGATTTCTTGTATTACGCCATCCATGTAAATCGCCTGTCCGCTGGATTGCCTGCCCCACCAGTAGCAACCGTATTCCTCGATGATAACCTCGCCTTGCTCTTTCAGTCGTTCGGCCAGCCAAGAATCAATCAGCCACCATTCCATGACATCATCCGCGAACGGATAAAGATGTTCTTCGGAAATAAGGTTTGCCCGTATCATTTCCTCGATAACCGTGCTTTGATTCTTCAAAACACAATTCTGTACTACTCGTTGCGCATTCATATAATCGGTTGTTGCGAGTTCATGCGTATTAGCCATCGGTTTGCAAAATTTATGTGGTCAGCCTGTCGTTCCTCGGCGCAATTCTCCATTCCGTTTTCTGTCGGGTACGCACTATGCGATTCAATGCGGAGAGTTTTGTTGCAGTAATAGTACGGGATAAACTGCTTTGTACTTGTGTCAAATGCAAAATTCATTTCTGTATTCTGCGCAAGTTTACCTTTAGCTTCGTAGTATTCTACCAGCGAAATAAGGTTGTACTTTCCATTGCGCCCAATCATTGCGGCACGTAAGCGTGTGTAAACTCCGTTTCCGTGGTCGATTCTGAAAGCCCGCACGGCTAACAAGGCTTTCAGAATTTCTGTCGCCCTTTCATTTAATGTTTTCATGGTCTGTAAAGTTTAGAGTTATTCCCCATTACTTGTAAAAAGATAACTCCATTCATAACCAACTAAACAGGGCGGCATATCTCCATGTAAGAATAGCTTTCGATTCTATATAATGTAGATAATTCTATGCTGTTATATGGTTTCGGGCATAAATAGGGGGTGGTCTGTTTTATGTGGAATCCTATTATATGTAATGGATAAAAATTCGGTTTTCCATCCGAAAAGGGGGAGGGGTGAAAAATAGGGATTGTCCGCTCGGTCGGGGTATTTAGGTCTTGTTTGTCTGCGAGTGACAACCTTTTCCGAAAAGGATTTTTTATAGACCCTTTCACAAAGTTTGTCACTTTTTTGTTGCGGGACAATTTCGGTATAAATCGCACGATATGGGGAATGGATGATAAATAGATTTACCCAAAACTACCCTATAACAGAAAGAATCGCTATCTTTGCCGAAAAGCAAGTGTACCATGTCTTATAAACCGCCTTACACCATTACGCCGAAGATCACGAATTTGGTTGCACAAATCAGCGAAGCAATCGGCAGCTACTATGCGCATGAAAATCTGCGTTTGCATCGTGTCAATCGAATCAAAACGATTCACGGGACGCTGGCTATCGAGGGCAACACGCTTTCGACGGAGCAGGTCACGGCGGTATTGGAGGGAAAGCCCGTCGTTGCTCCTATTAACGAGGTGCAGGAGGTGCGCAACGCCCTTAAAGCGTATGAATTGCTCGACACGCTCGACCCCTGCAAAGTCGATGATCTGTTAAAGGCTCACGCCACGATGGAAGCGGGATTGATCGACGAAATCGGTTGTTTCCGCAAAGGCGGTGCGGGTGTGGTGTCGGGGAAAACGGTTATCCATTATGCGCCCGATGCCGAACGTGCGCCGTTTCTCGTAAACGATCTGTTCGAGTGGTTGCGCACCACGGATGAACACCCGTTGATCGCAAGTTGTGTCTTTCATTATGAATTCGAGTTTATCCATCCGTTCGCGGACGGTAATGGTCGCACGGGGCGATTGTGGCAGACATTGATTTTGAGCAGGTGGCGGCCTATCTTCAAAAACCTGCCGATCGAAAACATTGTATATAAGTATCAAAAGGAGTATTATAAGGCGATTGCCGTAAGTGGCGGTAAAGCGGGTTGCACGCCTTTCGTCGAGTTTGTTTTGGGGGTAATCGCCGAAACGCTCACTACCCAAGAAACTACCCGAAAAACTACCCAAGAAATTATTCTGGAAGCCATCGTCCGCAATCCCAGCCTTACACGGGCGGAGTTGGCCGAGGTTGTCGGAATCTCACCCGACGGTGTGAAATATCATTTGCAGAAACTCACCAAGTCGGGCAGGCTCAAACGGGTGGGGTCTACACGCCGCGGAGAGTGGGTGATCGGGTGACAGGAATTCCGAAAAAGGTACTTTTATAGACCCTTTTCAAAAGTTTGTCACCGACCTGTTTTTACCCGTTACGGGCTATATGATCCGCTTTCCCAATTCGATGAACCGTTGTTTGTTGGTGCGCACATCCCTGTACTCGAAATATATTCCGATCATCTTTGCCGTCACTTTTTTGCGGTAGGGGATGCCGAACCGCATAATCAGATCGTTCATAAAACGATTGACGGCGCACACGGGTAGCTTGTCGCCCGTTTTCAGTTGGGCGTACACCTCCCCGCAAACTTTTTCCGAGGTCAGCAGTTGTTGGCTTTCGTTTTCCTGTATCTGTTTGCCGATTGCGTTCATGTTGTAGTTGTGCCGTTCGATCTCTGCCGCTCCGAGGGCGTAGTAGGCATCCACCATCATCGGCACTTGGTTCTGAATCTCCTCGCGCAGAAAGTAGTATTCATTCCACGTTCGGTTTTGTTCCAGTATCTCCAACTGCCGCACGATTTCGCGGAACAGCTCTTTCATTTTCAGTCGGGGATTTATGCGTTGCAGTCGGTCGCAGTCCGACAACGGATAGATATGTTCGGCGCAATCCGTGTGAAATGCTTTCGCGTACTCCTCCCGCACCAGTTCGGCGTCGGTGTAGTACCGCTTGATCCGCTCGTCGTCATAGGCGTTGTCCCACATGAACCAGTTGCGCGTTCCGTCGGTGTTCATGAACCGTTTGTAGTCCATTCCCTCCAACGCCTGCGCACGGGTATCGCAACCTGCCCCCGACGCTTCGATTTGCAGGACTTGTTTGTAGACCGCTTCGCACTCCTCCAACCTCGTGGCGACTTCCTCCCGCGATTTGCAGGGCATCTCCTTGTTGGTGCTGAAAATATGCGCGGCATCCTCCACGCCATTGCGGAAGCGTCCGACGATCTGCACGGCTTCGGTTGTGGGGTCGATGACGGTGTGCGCCGCAAACGAAAGGTCGGTTACGATCAGCACGCAGGCTGTTGTCGGCAGCTCGATGTCTACCGCCGAAAAGAAACGGCTCGTGAAAAAGTTGATTTCGTCCAGTTCTTCGAGCGAGGAGTAAGCCCGCGAAAAATCCCGCTTGCGGAGTTTCTTCACACTCTCGTAACTGCAAAAGACCTTGCACCGTTTCTCGATCTTATAGGTGCAGATCATGCGGTGGATCGTATCGGTCGAGTTTAGAAAGATGCAGAGCGGATGCCCTTTGCCTTTTACCTGTCCCATAAGGGTACGCACCCAGCCGACGGTGTTGTTCGTATGTATGAGCAACATTTTCGGCTTGTGGTCGTAGGTCGGGCGGAGTATCTTCATCGTAAAGCCCTGCTGTTCGAAACGGGGATCGGACGGGATGATCGGCGTCGCGGAAACCATCGCCTTTTGTTTGCATCGGAAAAAATCATCCATCGGGAGCGTGATCGAGCCGCGGTAGCCTGCATCCTGTATCGTGCGCTCGCACTCGTCGAACAGCATGAACCATTCACCGTGCATATCCGTATGCGTCTGCACCATCGCCGAGCGGACTTTGGGGAAACTTTCGGGCGTGGTCATGATTTTCAGATAGCCGTCGTTGTAGTTCGTGTTCAGAAAGTCGATGATGTCCTCGGTCGTTACGCCCTCGAACACGCCGAGTATCTGCGGGTGCTTTTTCATCTTACCCTCGATAACGGGAACATTCGGCTCGATGATGACGGAGTGTCGGGGCGCATTGATTTCGGCATAGGTCGCACCGCATCCCGTGACGGTCTTGTTGATGATCGAGTTGGTCGGTATTTCGGGCATTACGGCGTCGAACCGCTGGCCTGCATCTATTGTGATATATTCAATCTTCATCTAATTGTTTGATTTGTAATTAAAAAAAACTTGGGGAGCGAGCGGTGAAACCCGCTCCCCTCGTTCAGCAGTTTAGTTCAGCAGGTCGGTGATGTCCTCCATCGCCTCGGCAGGCATCACGACTTTGCCGTTGGGAAAGTGGTACTTTTTGGCGAGGTAGCCGATGCCCTCCTCGCTCTCGTTGTACTCCTCGGAGGTGACGGAGGTCAGTTTCTCCACCTCGGCGGCCACCTCCCCCAGCCACTCGGACTGACAGCAGATTTCACGGTCGGGTTCAAACTCCATCACTTCGGGCAGCTCCTTGCCCATCAGGAACGCCATCAGGTAGTTCCAGATTTGGGCGTTCAGCAAGAGTTTGCCATCCAGTTCGGTGTACCCCTTGCGGATTCCGAACCAAACATATCCGCATCCAGCCACGTCTACACGGGTGGTCACGATCAGGATGGTAGCCCCTGCCGCAATCGCTTTCGCCAGCGTGCGGAACATTTTGGCATTCCCTGCGGGCTTGATTTTGATAATGCGGAGGTTCATTTTCTCCTCCTGCTCCTCTGCGCGGTTCCCAGCTACCTGCTGCGATTCCGCATTTTCTGAAATTACGTTCATAGTTTTAATGTTATTAAATTTAATGTTCATGTTGTCATTGATGTTTGTAAGCGTTTTCATAATCGTTATCTTTTTTATTAAGTTTTGTTGCCGCCTCTTTCGGGCTGTCGGCTACTTCCCGAATCACTCGAATAACCGTACGCTTTATTCGCGGATTCTGGCTTTTGAACCTGCATAAATCCGACCTTTAGTGCCTTTGCAAAAACATAAATAATAGCCCTTAAAAATCGACCTATTCATTACCTTTGCTGTCGAAAATATTGCAAAATATGTCATGGAAAATATTGTAAATCTGTCAGTTATGACAAAATGACAGATGTCATGACACTGGCAGATTTTTGGCAGAAAAAAAGTAAGGGAACCGCGATAAACGGCTCCCTTAAATGGTATGGTTATATAGTCCGATCAGTCCAATAGCGGAAAATCAAAATCCTGCATGATAACCTGCCTCTGCAATGGTATCGGTCTGAATCGTGGTGCTTGATTCATAGCCGCTCGTTTCAGATAGGCGGCAAGGTCGGCGCGGATTACTTTCGGGTCGTATTCGCCGCTCCATCCTTTACTATCGGGATAGCAACCCGTGAAGCGTGTATAGTCGTGAATGAGTTGGCATAATTCGTTCGGCGTATCGGGCTGGCTGGGTATTGCGTTTTCTTCATGGAGCATTCGGTAAATGCCGTATGCAACTGCCGAATAGATGGCATTATCCTTTTTTCGCCCCGCAGACGGTTTGCGCCGTTGAATATCTTGCCGTGCTTTCTCGGCTGTTTGTACTTCGGGAAAATAGCCTGCAAGTTCCTTTTTAATCAGACGGAATAACCAGTTATCGCTGTTCGGAATAGAAATCTTTTCCTTGATTCCGTTGTTGGTGCGAATTGTGATGGCGGTCTGTTCGTTGCCTTGAAATGCCCGTGCTTCCATTTGCTCTATAAAAAGCAATAGGTGTGCCCATTCGCTTTGGTATATGTCCCAAGTATGAAACTGAATAAGGTCATTGTATTCGTTTTCGTCGATCTGCCGTTCACGGATGCAGTAGGCCACCAGCAATAGGGCTTCCTCTATTATCGAGGTAATTGTTCCGTAAGAGTTGATAAGCGACAACAAATCATGGCATTCGAGGTGTCGAAACGGCAAAACCAAATTGCAATCCTCTTTAATGCTGTACCTTACGTTGTTATCCTCTCGGTGAGGTATCAGACATTTGGCATCCGAAAGTTCTTTATTGAAATAGCCTGCCGTGATGCCGAAATATTTTTCCAGTAAGGGCAGGCAAGCGGTGAAATATTCGGTCGTTACGGGGTAAAAGGTTTGTTCTTCTTGCATAGGAGTATCTTTATAAAGACGAATTTACAAAATTTCGCATTCTGACGCAACCGACGACCGCAGAAAAAAGAAAAGGGACTACCCGATGCAAGCGGATAATCCCTTAAAAGGTAGTGACAAACTTGGTTTCGGGGGCTATAAGATAGACCTTTTTTCAAACCTTGTCACCTCCTCACAATAAGTTTTGCATGGCCGCATCTATCTGCGAATTCTCGAACGAATCGAGGTAGATTTGCGTAATCTTTTCCGAACTGTGCCCCAGCGATTCCGAAATGATGGATGTCGAAACTCCCGACCTTTTCAGAACAGTTGCGAACGAGTGCCGTGCAACGTATGTCGTGAGCGTGATAGGCAGGTGCAGATGCTCGCCGATTAGTTTCAGATAACGATTTATCCGCTTGTTCGTCCGTTGCACCCGTCCGTACTGCTGTTGTGCCGTAACGTGAACAGAACGCCTTAAAACAGGGAAAATGTAATCCTGCGGATGTGCGTTCGGTTGGCGGTACTTGTCGAGGATGTCGAGGGCGGCAGGTTGGAGTTGGAACGACAGGAGTTTACCCGTTTTCTGACGGTTGAAAACCAGCCGCCTGTCCACGATGTCGGCATAGCGGATGTGCAGAATGTCGGTCAGATTGATGCCGCATGACAGGTAGCTGAACAGGAACAAGTCCTTTGCCAGTTGCAGAAACGGTTTGGGGTACTTGGTCAGCGTCCGTACCTCGCAATCCATAATCCGCCGAATATCCTCTTTTGTCAGCGACCGTTTGGCCGTGGCTTCCTTGAATCGGCTCACTTTGAATGTGTCGAAAGGGTAGTCCGTTTTCTTGATTAGGCCGTCGGTGATTGCGCTGTTGTACAGCACCCGCAACGAACGGAAACGAATGCCGATGGAGTTGTCGGAATAATGCCGTTCCACCCGCAACCATTGTTCGTACCGTTTCAGCCATTCGGCGTCGATGTCTATAAAATAAAAGTCCAGCGAACGGCAGAATTTCGTCAGCGAGGTGCGGAGTTCCTGAAAGGTTTTTGCATTGCCGACCCTGTTTGCGGCCAGCAGGCGGTCGATGTAGCCGTTCAGATATTCGCCGACGGTTTGGCGCACGACCTTGCGGGATGCCTTTTCGATAAGCGTGTTCAACGTGTATTCCTTGTCGCTGGTCTTAAAGTCCATGACCTGACTTTGGAGTTCCTGCGTTTTCTGCTGGATAAGAGTTTCGATGCGCTCTTTGTCGGGACAGTTACGGCGCGGTTTACACTTTTCTGCATCCCAGTATTGCGGAGCGAGGGAAATGTGCAGGCTGATGTACTTTCTTTTTCGGTTCTTTGTCAGCCGTAACATGATGGGATGCTGGCCGTTGGATAATGTTTTGGATGTGTAGAGCACCGCCTCGATTGTTGTGTTCATCGGGAAAATTCGGTTTACACATTGGTTTACACAAACTGCGTAAACCGACGGAAAACGGGCTGAAAACAAGACACGAAAAAACCACCTACATTGCTGTAAGTGGTTGATTTTGAGAGTGACACCGACAGGACTCAAACCTGTAACCTTCTGATCCGTAGTCAGATGCTCTATTCAATTAAGCTACGGTGCCGAATTGCAGGTGCAAATATAGGGTGAAAATCCTAAACACGCAAATTATTCCGTAAATTTTTTAATAAAAAGATGTCTCATTTTGTGCCGGAAGTATACATTATCCGGATTATCAGTGGGTTATTGCCGCGGCTATTCCAGCATTTCGGCGAGTTTCTTCGAAAGCTCCCCGCCGCGCAGGTTCTTCGCTACGATGATGCCGTCGGGCGAGATCAGGAAGTTCGCGGGGATCGACGTGATCCCGTAGGCTGCGGCAGCCGTGCTCCGTTTGTCCGCATCGATGCCCTGGACATTGATCCACGGCATGTCGTTGGCCGATGTGAACGACCGCCATTTCGCCTCGTCGTTGTCGAGCGAGACGGCGTAAATTTCAAACCCCTTGGCTTTGTAGGCGGCGTATGCCTCGCGCAGGTGGGGGATCTCGTGGCAGCAGGGGGCGCACCACGTCGCCCAGAAGTCGAGCAAAACCCAGCGTCCCGGTTCCACCAGCGACGAGAGCGATATGGGTTCGCCTTGCGTGTCGGTCAGCGTGAGGTTCGTAAAGCGGTGGCCGATCTGCGCGTTTTCGAATCCCGCCAGTTCCTTTTGCAGTTCCTGCATGATCGTATGCGCCTGCATTCCGGGTGAGAACGCAGTCATACAGGGCCTTATCTGCGCCCGTCGGGTGTCGTCCTGCAGCATATTCGGGAATTCATAGGCTGAGAAGAGCCATAGGCCGAAGATATTGTCGAGGTTGGCATTCATCATCGCGCGGGGAATCTCCTCAAAGCGTGCGAAGATGGCTTCGACTTCCTCGTGCGGAGTGGCCGGCGTCATTTTGATGTATTCGTTGCGGAGCGCCTCCAGTTTCCTGTTTAGCAGCAGCAGGCTGTCATTCAAAGGTGTGCCCGTCGCTTCATACACGCCCTCTTCGCGGGGTTCCAGCCGGATGTCGCCCGCTTCCAGAAAGATAAGCGTGGGCGTCAGGAGCCGGTCGCGGTCGCTCAGAGTGGCGATGTCGGTGCCGGCGACCTTGCCCTTGAGCCTGAACGTCGTGTCGGCAGTCATTACGCCGGAGCTGATTATGGATTTGTTGCTGGCGAAGAGGAAAACCGAATCGCCCGGTGCGAGGCCGTAATGGCCCGAGACGGTGTAGTTCGAACCCCCGCAATTGCATAACAGGAATGCGGCGGACAGGAGGACGGTGATTATTTTCATGGTCAGTAATTCGGGGGCTATTTTATCTCCCGGTCGGGATGGTCTTTCAGGAATTTCTCCCAACTCTGGGAGCCGCGTTTCGAAGCTGCTTTTTTGCCGCCGCCCAGCCCTTTT
>ERZ791881.1248-NODE-1248-length-17267-cov-5.788636_pt1 | contig 17267 bp, 16 predicted proteins | sample MGYA00510161_ERZ791881 | MGnify/ENA primary metagenome ERZ791881 (study PRJEB30046, sample SAMN00792073) | human gut metagenome | study: EMG produced TPA metagenomics assembly of the A metagenome-wide association study of gut microbiota in type 2...
GGTTTCCGCCCAGCGGGGGGCGGCTCTGCGGCAGCTGCGGCGCAAGGTGGGCATGATCTTTCAGAACTACAATCTGGTGTACAGCCTATCCGTCCTGCAAAACGTGCTCCACGGTCGCCTGGGCTATATGGGCGGGGTCAAGGGCGTGTTCGGCCGGTACAGCGAGGAGGACAAGCAGGAGGCTCTGGACCTTCTGAAAGAGCTGGGGCTGGAGGAGTTCTCCTACAACCGGTCCAGCGACCTGTCCGGCGGTCAGAAGCAGCGTGTGGGGATCGCACGGACCATCATGCAGCGGCCAAAGCTCCTGCTGTGCGACGAGCCCATTGCCTCTCTGGACCCCTCCAGCGCCAAGACCATCATGGACCTGCTCAAAACCATGACCCGGAAGCGGAACATCGCCTGTATCGTCAACCTCCACCAGCTGGACGTGGCACTGAAATACTCCACCCGAATCATCGGCCTGTCCAAGGGGGAGATCGTCTTTGACGGCCGGCCAGAGGAGCTGGACGACGCCACCATCGAGCAGATCTACGGTACCTCCCGGAAAAATCTGATGATTGGAGGGGAACGCAATGACCAGAAAAATTCCGCCCATTGCGCATGACCTGAAGCGGCTCTACACCGGCTTTTTGCTGGCCGCGGTGCTCCTGTTCGCTGTATGCACCTATCTCACGCAGTTCAATCCCATGGTGCTGGCGGCCAACGGGGACGCCTTCTGGGAATTCATCAAGGAGGATTTTCTGCCTCCCGCCCTGCCCAAGGCCAGCCGCATCCCCGGCATTTTCTCCAGCGTGCTGGTGACCCTGGCCCTGGCCATGTCCGCCACCACCGTGGCTGCCATCCTGGCATTTTTCGTGGCCCTGTTCGGCAGCGAGAAGGTCTCGCCTTTCCCGCGCTTTGCCAAAGTGGTCCGGGGCTTCGCCACCTTCCTGCGCAATATCCCCGCCCTGGTATGGGCCTTTATTCTCTTCTCCTCTCTGGGCATCGGCACCGGCGTGGGCTTCGTGGCCCTGTGCATCACCAGCTTCGCCTTTATGGTCCGGGCCTTTGTGGAAACCATGGAGGACGTGTCCCAGGACTGCGTGGAGAGCTTGCAGGCGGTGGGGGCCACTTTTCCCCAGCGGGTGGCTCAGGCCATCCTGCCGTCCTGCCTGAGCGGTTTCCTCTCCTGGTTCCTCTACTGCGTAGAGGTGAACATCCGGGCCTCCACCATCGTGGGCATGGTAGGCGGCGGCGGCGTGGGACTGACCCTCTTCTCCTACATCAAGAGCTTCCGCTATGATATCGCCCTCACCATCATTCTGCTGATCGCCGCCATGGTCATCGTGGTGGACCAGATCACCGGAAAACTTCGGAAGGAGCTGTTGAAATGAACGCCGACACGGTAAACTGTGCCGCCGGGGCCGCCCAACGGCCGGTGGAAAAAAAGCGCAGCAAGATCCCGGTGAAATACCGCCAGCGCAACCGCTTCATTCCAATGTTCCTCGCTGGGGTGGCGGCGCTGTCCGTTCTTAGCCTGGCCTATCTGGACATCGATTGGCTGAAAATGACCTCCCGGGCGGGGGACATCGGCGTGGTATTCTGGGATCTGGCCCATCTGGATTTTACCAATATGGATCTGATTTTATCCTCTCTGGTGGAGACGGTCTCCATTGCCGTGCTCTCCCTGCTTTACAGTCTGATCCTGGGAATCATCTTTGGTATGCTGGCCGCCCGGAACGTGTTTCGGCTACCATGGCTCTCCGTGCTGACCCAGTCCTTCTTCACCTTCCTGCGGGCGGTGCCAACCCCGGTGTGGGTGCTGCTGATGCTGGTGTGCCTGGGGATGGGGCCGGAGGCCGGCGTGGCCGGCCTGTGCGTCCATACCACCGCCTTTTTTACCAAGTCCTTTGCCCAGAGCTTTGAGAGCATCCCCGAGGAGACCATCGAGGCCCTGGAGGTCACCGGCGCAAGCCGTCTGTCCATCTTTATGAACGCGGTGCTGCCAGCCGCCCTGTCCCAGATTGTGGCCTGGGCCGGTATGCGCCTGGAGGTCAACTTTTCCGAGTGCGCCATCCTGGGCATGGTGGGGGCCGGCGGCGTGGGCTATGTGATCTCCAATAGTTTACAGGGGTATGACTACGGTACTGCTGGGGTCGCTATCCTGCTGGTCTTCCTGGTGGCCTACTGCATCGAGCGCGTCTTTGTGCGAATCAAAAAGAAGTTCTATTAAGCCATCGTTTTCTGTTTAGTGAGGAGGAACCTTATGAGCAAACACCCCATGTGGCTGCGGAGAGGGATCGCGCTGACCCTCGCTCTGGTCATGACCGCATCCCTGTCTGTCAGCGCCTTGGCCGCCCCCTCCGTGGAGGAGGCGGGAGAGGACACAGTCCTCTCCCAGACCCAGCCTGACTCTGACTCTCAGGTCCCGGCGGAAGGCCCCGAAGGGCTGGAGAACGGAAGTCAGGCCGCTGACAGCCTGCCCATGATCCCCCTGGAGCCCGCAGAGCAGGCGTCCTCCGACACCGCCGCTGAGACGGAAGAGGACATCAAGCTGACTGCGCCGGGCAGCGGCCTGCGCTTTGACTCCGAAGAGGGGGAGTATGTCCAGGTTCAGGGGGCGATCAAGATCCCCAATACGGTGGAGGTCTGGTTAAAGCTGGATGAGAACGAAACCCGCCGCCAGATCATCATGAACAACTACGGCAGGGACGGCACAACCTGGGGGATCGAGGTCACCACCAGCAACACCCTTCGCTACTGAGATCAGGCCGGACCGAACCACGACTACAAGTTCAGCGACATTGAAATCTGCACCGGGGACTGGATGCTGATCTCAGTGGTTCGGGACAACAGCGTCAAGGAACTGCGGGTGTATGTGGATGGGGAACTGCGCAACACTACGGATGTCTCCGGGTTCGGAAGCGGCACGCTGGACAGCTGGCTCTGCTTCGGCAGCGACTACCACAGCACCCCGCTGCTGCTGGACGGCAAGATCGCCGAGGTGCGCATGTGGGACGATGTACGTACCGGGGAGGAAATTGCCGAGTATGCCGGTAAGACCGTGACAGGGGAAGAGGAGGGCCTTGCCCACGCCTGGGACTTCCGGGATGTGGAAGAGCCAGTCTACCGCAACCGGGTCTTTCCAGATCTGGTCCAAGGCGGCGTGGACGTTCAGGCTGTCGGTTATGCAGAAGATCCCGAGACCATCTATGCGGTGAACTTTGATCTGGGCATTGCCGGCGAGGACAACGAGCCCGTTCCCCCTCAGGAGACCAAGGTGGGCGGGCTGGTAAAGGAGCCTGAACCGCCAAAGCTGGAAGGGTTTGTCTTCACCGGCTGGTATAAGGACGCCAGCTGCACCCAGAAGTGGGACTTTGCAAGCGACAAGGTGGCGGGCAACACCACCCTCTACGCAGGCTGGAAGTATGACTATCAGCCTGCGTCCTTCCCGGAAGATATGACCGGCGTGTCCTTCTGCGGCCCGGAGGACCAGCTGGCCATGGAGGACCGGCTCAGCAAGGTTCCCCTGAGTTTTGAAGCCACCGTTAAGCTGCCCGAGGCTCTGGATGGCCGGGGCGGCGTCATCATCGGCAGCTGGATGGACGCGGGCTACTATGACTACGACTTGGGCTATGTGAGCCTGGAGGTCTATGAGAACGGCGCGCCCCGCCTCTACTGGCATCAGGAGCGGAGGAACCAGCCCAACGGCGGCGTGCAGAGCGTGGTGTTCTCCGGGGTAGACCTGCGGCAGGGCGAGTGGATTCACCTGGCGGTGACCTTTGACCCCGAGAAGGATACCGTGTCCTGCTACATCAACGGTGTCCTGGTCAGCACCGTGGAAGACTGCGAATTTGAACCTGTGGTTCCGGCCCAGGCGCTGAAAATCGGCGGCGACTACCGGGGCACCGGCGGACAGGTGTACGACGAGGGATACAACGACCAGTATTTCAGGGGTGAGATCGCCAATATCAGCGTCTGGTCGGATGTGCGCACCGCGGAACAGATCCAAGCGGATGTTCAGGCCCTTCAGGCGGACGCGGCGGCGGTCCCCGCTGAGGGGGAAACCCTGCTGGCCAGCTGGCAGTTTGACGGCGAGCAGGATCTCTATGAGGACCGGTCTGACCGGGATAACGACGTGGCCGCCTTTGTGGACTGGATCGACCCGGGCTTTGCCCAGGGCGACTACTCCATGGTGGCCCTGCCCGACACCCAGTTCCTGTCCGAGAAGTATCCCGACATCTATAAGAAGCTGACCCAGTGGATCGTGGATCACGAGCAGACCTACAACATTCAGGCCGTCATGCACATGGGGGACATGGTTAACAGCGGCAATTCCACCCAGTGGAGCAACTGTGCCGATGCCATGTACCTCCTGGACAAGAGCGATAGTATTGACTGGATGCCCATGCGGGGCAATCACGATGACTCCAACGGGTTTAACCAGACGTTCCCCTATGAGGAATTTGCCAGCTGAGATTGCTTTGGCGGTTCGTATGAGCACGAGATTTTGGGGCAGGATAAGCTGGACTGCAATTACTGGGAGGTCACCGTGGGAGACCGGGCGTACCTGATCCTCTCCCTGGGCTGGGCGCCCACTCAGGACAAGCTGGACTGGGCCGATAAGATCATCAAGGCCAACCCGGATAAGAATGTGATTGTCACCACCCATGCCTTCATGTACTGGGACGGCACCCACCTCAACGATGAGGACCTGGACTACGGCCTGGGTATGATGATGCTCCTCACTTTTCATGAGGGCAGCGATCAGGTGGACGTGAACTGGTACTCTGCGGAGGAGGGCAAACTCTTCCGCACCCGCAATCAGTTCTCCATCACGGTGCCCCATGTGGGAGAGAACGACGGCTCTGGGAGCGGAGGCTCTTCCTCGGGCAACGAGCGCACCTACGCTATCGTGACCGGGGACAACGGACACGGCTCCGTAACTGTCAGCGCGGATGAGGCCTCCGCCGGAACCCGCATCACCGTCACCGTGAAGCCTGACAGCGGCTATGTCCTGGACGAGCTGACCATCACCGACGCCAAGAACAAGGACCTGAAGGTCACTAAGCGGTCTGAGACTACTTATACCTTCCACATGGCGGACAGCAAGGTCACCGTTGACGCCAGCTTCATCGGGGACGGTGCGGCGGAAAAGCCTGATGCCCGCTTTGACGATGTGTCCGCGAATGCCTACTACACCGACGCGGTGGAGTGGGCGGTGTCCAAGGGGATCACCTCCGGCACCAGCGCCACCACCTTCAGCCCGGACGCCACCGTGAACTGCGGCCAGACCGTCACCTTCCTGTGGCGGGCCAACGGCTCCCCCGTGGTGGACTACGCCATGAGCTTCACCGATGTGGACGCCAATGCTTACTACGCAGGGGCCGTTCGCTGGGCAGTGTCCGAGGACATTACCTCCGGCACCAGCGGCAACAGCTTCAGCCCCAATGCTGATTGTACCCGTGCCCAGATTGTGACCTTCCTGTATCAGGATATGGCGAACTGAGTATGCTCCAGCAAACGAGGCGAGGACAGAAAATAGCTGTCCTCGCCTCACTTTGTCCGCTCTCACGCAGGGTTTGTGGGTCTTTCTCTCTGCTTTTAAGCTTTGAGTAAAATGCGGTTTCTCTCGTACTCGATGACGCCGTCCTTCTGCATTTTGGAAAGCTCATTGCACATGGCGCTGCGGTCCACATTCAGGTAGTCCGCCAGCTGCTGGCGGTTGTACGGGATAAGAAACGAGTTGCTCCCGGAGAGTTTGGCACATTCCGAAAAATAGGACATCAGCCTTCCCCGAATGGATTTGGAGGTGGTATGCAGGATCCTTTGGGAAAGCCGGAGGCTTTTGTGGGCGCAGATAGTCAGCAAATTTTGGACAAGCCGTGTATGGAACGGGCAGGAATTGGTACAAGTGGCCAAGACATGGCCTACATTCATGAACAGGACGGACGTATCCTCCACAGCGGATACGCTCACCAGCATCGGCTGCCCCGGGACGCAGGCATATACCTCAGCAAATACGGAACCGGGTGCAACATTTCCCAAAATACTGGTATTGCCCCAAATATCGTTACAGAATATCACCGCCATGCCGGACAGTACGATCCCGATATTCTCTGTGATGCTCCCCTCTGAAAGGATCACCTCACTTTTTTTGTAGCTGCGCTCTGTCGCATCCAGGCAGTTCAAAAGGGATGTGATCTCTGTATCCTCCAATCCGCGAAATAACAGTGTATTGGACAAATTCATGTTTTTCTCCTTTTGTTGTTGTAACAACAGACTTTCATCTTCAAGTATAGTATACTATGCCCAGAAATACAAGAGAAAGGACAGAATGAACGTGATTCGAAGAATTATCCAAATAGATGAAGAAAAATGCAATGGCTGCGGTGCGTGTGCCGCAGCCTGCCACGAGGGAGCGATCGGCATGGTGGATGGAAAAGCGAAGCTCCTGCGGGACAACTACTGCGACGGGTTAGGCGACTGCCTGCCTACCTGCCCCACCGGCGCCATTTCCTTTGTGGAGCGGGAGGCCGCCGCCTATGACGAAAAGGCCGTGCAGGAACATATGAGGAAACAGAATGAACAGGGGCATCTCTCCGCCGCTCCCCACAAGGGATGCCCCAGCAGCCGGACACAGCGTCTTCAGCATTCACAGGAGGCCGCATCTCCCGCTCAGACCCAGGCCGTTTCGCGTCTGGGACAATGGCCCTGCCAAATCAGGCTGGCTCCGGTCAACGCTCCCTATTTTGACGGGGCGAAGCTGTTGATCGCGGCTGACTGCAGCGCATACGCCTATGCCAGAATGCACGAGGATTTTATACGCGGAAAGATCACTCTCATCGGCTGCCCCAAGCTGGACAGCGTGGACTACAGCGAAAAGCTGACGCAGATCATTCAAAACAATAACATCCAAAGCGTGACCATCGTGCGGATGGAGGTCCCCTGCTGCGGAGGACTGGAGCTGGCAGCCAAAACAGCCTTGCAGGCAAGCGGAAAATTCATTCCCTGGCAGATTGTCACCCTCTCGGTGGATGGCAGGATTCTGGAATAACAGTTCTTCCAGTTTTCCTCATTCATGGAATAGACCCAGCAGCGCAAATCAAAACTATAATTTTATGACAGGAGGCCGCTGCTATGAACGCAAAAATGAAAAATATCTCACGGTCAGAGGTACTAACGCTGAAGGAACAGATCTCTTATCAGGATGGACAGGTTGTCAGCAAGACTCTGGCGCAAAACTCGGCGGTGAGCATCACCCTGTTCTCCTTTGCAAAGGGCGAGGAGATCAGCTCCCATAAATCGGACGGTGACGCCTTCGTCACCTGTTTGGACGGCATTGGAAAAATCACCATTGACGGAACGGAATATCTGCTTCACGAGGGGGAATCCATCGTCATGCCGGCCGGGCACCCTCATGCGGTGTATGGACAAGAGGCCTTCAAGATGCTTTTGGTCGTTGTATTTTAAGCAATCGGGGCTTTGTATCTTGTCACCCTAAACCCATCCATCGCCCTTACCAATGCGGATTTTGACCAAGAGAGCTCGAGGTGAGGCTCCAAGATGCGCCCATATTCCCGGAGAGCGGAAACTCATGCTTGACATGAGTGACGCTTCCAACAGACAGCGGCGTCAGTACTTTGAGCTAACATGGAAACCAGTAGCACAAGCAAATTTCCTCCTCAGATTTTAGAAGCTCTCCACCACATTTTCTGATTGCATTTCGCACAATTCCGTACTATGATGTAGTTACCAATGTGACATAAGGTAGGTACAGCAATGACTCCCAGCCAAGATAAAATCCAAAAGCTTGCCTATGTGGCACAGCAATACTATCTGGAAGATCGGAAACAGAGCGATATTGCCACAGAACTTGGCATTTCCCGCCCCCTTGTCAGCCGTATGCTCCGCGAAGCCAGAGAGCTGGGGGTGGTTCGGATCACTGTTTCCCGGCCGGAGACCCATTCAGAATCCGCGCAGGATCGGCTGCGGCAGACCAGCTCCATTCGTGACTGCGTTCTGGTGCCGGACGGTGAGGATGACAACGCCACCAATCAATCCCTCTCTCAGGGGGCCGTACAGCTTTTGCGGCAGTTAGGCTCTCAGAGACTTGGGATCGGTTGGGGCCATCTGATTGGTCAGCTTGTTATGTGGCTGGAGGAAAACCCGCAATTTAACAGCAGTGTCACCGACATTTGCCCTCTGGTGGGCAATGCCAGCATCCCCGCCCGGAACTATCAGTCCAATGAGAATGTACGCCTGATCGCCCAGCAACTGGGGGCTGTCCCCCATTTCATCTATCTCCCCGCTCTGCCGGAGAGCGTGGAGGAAAAGCAGCTATTGTGTTCCACTGAGATTTATCGGAAAATCCAAACGCAATGGGCCGCCATGGATACCGCCCTGGTAAACATCGGCAACTATCCATCCAGCCCGGATTTTGCTTCCCTGGTCCGATACGGCGATCTTCTCCAAAAAGAGCGCACCTGCGGCCGTCTGCTGGTCTACTACTTTAACGACCAGGGAAAAATCATTGAATCAGACCAGGATTTCGCCATCCAGATCCCGTTGGAACTCCTAAAAAGCTGTCGGAACATCATCGGCGTCTGTTCCGCCAACACCAGCGTCCAGGCCGTGCGCGGCGCGCTGCGGACTGGTATCTTCACCCATCTGGTGGCAAGGTCCGCCGCCGTCGAATCCGCTCTGAATTAACATTTGTAACACCTCTGTGATCCATTTTTACTGGGACACAGAGGTTTCTTTTTTCGTTTTGCACAATTTTTAGTTGCATTTCTTATTTGTTTTGCAGATTATATGCCATTCAATTGATATTTGTTCATTTCAAATATAATATTAGGTACAAAGGTAACAACCATACTCCCCCAAACTGTACTGACGCAAGAAAGAAGGAATCGACTGTGAAAAAGACCGAGCTGGCGGTGCGCCTGACTAACGCATGTACCTGTGTCTCCGAAGCAGAGGATATTCTGACGGAGATCGACTCTAAATTCGGCGACGCTGACCACGGACTGACCATGACCAAGATCGCCAAGGCCATCTCCCAGGCAGTGGCTGAAGCCGATGGCGGTATCCAGTCTATGCTGGATGCTGCGGCCATGGCCGTGATGATGCTCAACGGCGGTAGCGCCGTCCCCTTGTGGAACACCTGGCTGGACGGTATGCAGGAGGCCGCCCCCGCCAGCGACGAGGTTGACGTGGCCGGCCTAAAGGCCATGTTTGCCGGCGCTTTTACTGCTCTGGATGAAATGTCCGGCGCAAAGGTAGGCGACAAGACCATGATGGATGCTCTGATCCCCGCCAGCCAAGCCATCGCCGCCTACGCCGGCGACAGTGAGAGCGAGCTGTTCGACGTGGCCGCCGCCGCCGCCCACGAGGGTTCCGAAGCCAGCAAGCAGTTTGTCTCCAAATTCGGCCGGGCCAAAAGCTATGGGGAGCAGACCATCGGCACCCCCGACGCCGGGGCCACTTCCATGGCCTACTTTTTCAAGGGCCTCTCCAAGGCCAACTAAGCTGAGTCAATCTTAACCGGGAGGTATTTAATATGAAAATGAAGAAGTTTATCAACGCCCCTGAGACCATTACCGACGAGGAGCTGGTGGGTCTGGGTCTGGCCTATCCCGACATTCTGGACGTGGACGGCCACCTGGTCATCAGCAAGGATCTGGCCGATGCGGACCGCGTAACAATCGTGACCTATGGCGGCTCCGGCCACGAGCCTGCCCAGGCCGGCTTTGTAGGTACAGGTATGCTGGACGTCCAGGCCGTGGGCGATATCTTCGCCGCCCCCAACGGCAAGCTGGTCTTTGACGCCATGAAGCTGGCTGACAAGGGCCACGGCGTTCTGCTGCTCACCCTGAACTACGCCGGCGACCAGTTGGCCGGCAAGCAGGCCATGAAGCTGGCGGAGAAGGCCGGCCTGAACTTTCGCCAGGTGGTAACGGGCGAGGAGGTCCAGTTTGACCCCAACGGCGAGGACAACAAGCGCGGTCTGGCAGGCGCCGTGGCCCTGTACCATATCGCCGCCGCTGCGGCCAGGGAGGGTAAGAGCCTGGACGAGGTCGCCGAAATCGCCCAGCGCTATGCGGACAATATGGCCTCCATCACCGTCAAATCCACCGATGCCACCCATCCCCAGAACGGGATGTCTTTCGGTGACCTGGGGGAAACGGACCTGATGGAAATCGGCGCCGGTCAGCACGGCGAGGGCGGCGGTGTCCGCGTGCCTATGATGTCCTCCAAAGAGACGGTCGCTACTGTCGCCGATGCCCTGTTCAAGAAGCTGGAGCTGAAGGCGGGCGACCAGACCTTCGTTATGGTCAACGGCTGCGGCGCCACAACCATGATGGAGATGCTGGTGCTCTTTAAGGACACTGTGGAGTTCCTGAAGGCCAAGGATATCGAGGTCGTAGCCAGCATGGTGGGCGAGATCCTCACCGTTCAGGAGGCCGGGGGCTTCCAGCTGAACATTGCCAAGTGGGACGACGAGTTCATCCGCCTGTGGAAGGCCCCCTGCCACACCCCCGCTTACAGTAAAGCGTAAAAGGAGCGATCATTATGGCTGATAATATCGGAAACAAGGCCGCCCATGACTATCATCTGGACGTACCTGCGGCCCAGGAAGGCTTTTACGTCAAGGGCAACACCCACTGTGACTGGGGCATGAAGAACCGGCTATCCAGGATGTTCGACCCCAAGTCGGGCAACACCGTTATGCTGGCCTTTGACCACGGCTATATCATGGGGCCCACCGCCGGACTGGAACGCATCGATCTGGTCATCCCGCCCCTGATCCCCTATGTAGACGTGCTGATGGGAACCCGCGGCGTCATCCACTCCTGTATCTCCCCCACTGCTCAGGTGGGCAAATGTGTCCGAGTGACCTATGACTCCACCGTCCTTTTCGATGATATGTCCAATGGCAGCGGCTTCGCTTGCGACATCGACAGTGTTATCCGGCTGAACGCCGACTGCATGGCTGTCCAGACCTTCATTGGTGCCGCCGGTGAGTCCCGCTCTCTGGAGCTGCTGGCCCGCACCGCCGACGCCGGTATCAAGTACGGCATCCCCACCCTGGGCGTCGTGGCTGTAGGCAAGGACATGGAGCGTACCGAGAAGTTCTTCCAGTTGGCCACCCGTGTGCTGGCGGAGAACGGCGCTAACGTGGTGAAGAGCTACTACTGCGACGGTTTCGAGAGAGTGGCCGCCGCCTGCCCCGTGCCCATTGTCATCGCCGGCGGCAAGAAGCTGCCTGAGCCGGAAGTTCTGGAGATGGCCTATAAGGCCATCCAGGAGGGCGCCCACGGTGTGGACATGGGCCGAAACATCTTCCAGTCCGACTGCCCCGCTGGTATGGCTCAGGCCATTGCAAAGGTGGTTCACGAGGGTTACACCGCCGCTCAGGCCTTCGAGATCTATGAAACAGTTAAACATCAGCGTTGAGCTGAAGAAGGAGGAAGTACCATATGTCCGCTGAATATATGCATATCGGGATCCCCATCACCAACCGCAAGCCTTGCATGGTTTATAATGAGGGAGCCAAGTTCTGGGCAAGCCAGGTAAATGACTATGACTACAAGATCGAGTACCTGAAATTTGAGGAGGGCACCCCCTTCCCCGAGGTACTCCACCGTAACCCCCATGTGGCGTACAGGGTGGATGACCTTCAGAAGTACATGGACGACGCGGATTCCGTCATTTGCGGCCCCATGGACGCCAATGACAAGGGGGATAAGCTGGCTTTTGTGTGGAAGGACGGTGCCATTCTGGAACTATACCAAGAGGCCTGAGCCACTTCCCGCACCGTTGACACAGCAGCGGCTGCGCATGCGCGATGACATCATCCCCAGGCAGAGCCTCCGGCAGTATAACGCTGCCGGAGGCTCTGTTTTTCTGCTTGTGGCCAGATGCCGGGACGCAGCTTTTCAATGATGATGAGGCTACGCAGAATTCGTTGCGCTGAAACACAGAGAAAACCGAAGGACACAAGTCGGGACTTGCCCTTCGGACTTTTCACCGTGTTCCAACACTGCACCTACATCTCGTCATCCGTTCGTTCGCCTCACTCTGTCTGCTCCAAGATCTGCATGGCCTCAGCAACAACGGTACGCCTGCTGACTTCAGTTTGGCAAATCATGCGGTTGCCTCACAGACCATATTTTCATTCCCAGCTGTGATGGTTTTTCATGAGGCGTTGAAAAGGAATTCCCCACAGTTTGCACCATACCGACAAACTGTGGGGAGTTTTGATACACAAGAAGCCTTCTTATGTGAAATTGAACACGGTCATAAAAATCAAAGAGATCACACAAAATGGAATATAAACAAGAAACGTAAACTTAGCCAGCTCCTTCAAGTACCCAAAAAAATCTACACCGGCCAGGTTGCTCATGGCATAGTTGATCCCTTCCCAAGGAACCAAAGTCGCCAGCGCCCCTGTTCCAAAGACATAACTGGAGACCATCACCTGGCGGGAAATTCCCAACAGGTCGGACAGGGGGCTCATAATCGGCATCATAGTTGCCGCCAGTCCGGACATGCTCTGGACCAGCAACATACTCACCGCCGAGATGGCAAACATAACCAAAACAGATACCATCTTGGGCATTTCTGTGAGAGATCCGGACAGGAAGTGAAGAATGGTATCCATAGTATTACTGTTGGTCAAAATTGCCGAAATGACCCGGGAGGCACTGATCATCAACACAGCAGAGAGGGTAGAGGCCATGCCCTCCATAAACTTGGAAATCATCTCATTGACCGACAGACCACCTACCAGGGGGATGACAATGCCCATATACAGGAAGACCGATGCGATCTCACCAAACCACCAGCCATGCTGCAGCACACCATAGACCACTACGGAAAACCCGGCCAGCACCATCAGCAGTACCAGCATGGAGCGCTTGTTCATGCCTTCCAGTTCATCCAGGGCAGATGCGTTGTACATTTCACGCTTCTTGCAGTCGGACTCATAGCAGATGGATAAGGTGGGATTTGCCCTTACCTTAAAGGCATAGCGCAGGATATAGACCGAAGTCAAGGCCATCATAATAACCCAAAGGATAAACCGGACTACAATACCGGACATCATAGGTACTTCTGCCAGCGCCTGCCCCACCCCCAGATTGAAGGGGTTCAAAAATGGGGTGGATGCGCCTGATGCCACAGCAAAATGTACCACCATCAGCCCAACCATGGAGTCAAAGCCCATAGAGACCATCAGCGGCACCAGCACCAGAATAAATGGGATCGTCTCCTCATAGAGTCCCGCCGCGGCACCCGCCAGTCCAAAGGCAAACACACAGACCGGGATAATGGCATAGAACTTGGATCCAAAGCGCTTTACCAGCGAGTGAATCCCCTGAGTAATGGCCCCAGTGGCAATGATGGCGGTAAATGCGCCCGAGCAGATCATGATCAGGAAGCTGATGTCCGCCGCTTCCACTGCGCCGTCAAAAAACGCGGTCCAAAGCTGCAGGAAACCCTGCGGGTTCGAGGGAATGTTATGAAACGACTCAGGATCCAAAACCTCTCGTGTTTCTCCGCCCAGGGCGCCGATGGTTACCTCATAGCGGTCATAGGCTCCACCCGGGATCACATAGGTCAGGATGGAGAAGAGAACAATAATGACAAACACAATGGACAGGGGGTGCAGGTTGGAGATAAACTTCCACTTCTGTGTGGGGTCGGGAAGAGTCTGAATTGCATCGGGAACAGGGTCTGCTGCACTGGGACGTTCCGTATTGGACTTCATAACACACCTCCGACAAATAAATCCGTAGCACAACGCTGTTTTTTGTGCTGTGTGAATAAAAATATTCACACCCGTATATTAAGGCTTTTTTCTTCACTGTCAATAGGAGTATTCAAAATAAATAAAATTAAATTTTAAAAATTATTTTCCTATGGCAACATGACTACAGAGAAGAAAAAACATTTAAGCCGGAGGAAAACGGTGCTATAATAAATAAAAAAATTTATTTTGTGGTGAGGAACGGCTATGGAATACAAAACAATGAAGCAATGCATCAAGGAAAAATACGATACGCTCTCCATGCAGGAAAAAAAAGTTGCCAAATATATCATCGACAACTATCAGCAGTCCATTCTGCTCTCCTCTGCGGAGCTAGCCCAGCAGTCTGGCGTGAGCAACACCGCAGTAATTCGTTTTGCAAAAGCTCTCGGCTTCCATGGATTTTTAGAGTATAGGCGGGAGATCCGCAAGGAATATGTCCCTGCTCAGCGGGTATATGCATCTCTGCCTCTGATGGACCGGGATAACGACTATGTCCATTCCTATTTTCATAACCTGGATTTAGATATTCAGAATTTTTTTCAGCTGTTCCCTGCGGAAACGCTCACAGAGATGGCAGAAACCATCATCCATGCCCGCCGCGTGTACCTGATGGGATGCGGCTCGGATGAGGTTGTGGTCCATTTTTTGAAAAACTATCTCAATGTCATGGGAATCTCCTGCACTGCCGTCACCGAAGAAGGGCTGGCTTTGCGGGAAAAAATGTTCTTATTGTCTCCTGATGACTGCGTCTTTGTGGTGGCCTTTCCCACCATGACAGAGAGCGAACGGTGGGTAAGCCGCTATGCCCACCGGAAGCAGGCCGCTCTGCTGACCCTGACCGATTCAGAAATAACAGCAAAGCAATTGGGCGCGGATCTGTTTGCCGTCATCAATGAGCGGGCAGATACCTTTTTTAATTCCTATGTGCTGCCTATGGCCTTTTGCAACGGACTGCTGCTGCGCATCTTTGAATTGAATCAGGACCGGGCAACTCAGGCCATGAGGGAATACCAGTCTTTATTTGAATAAAAAAATTCATATTATTTAGCGCAAAATTTTATTATTTATTTTTTGCAGAATCTGTGCTATACTCGTCTCACACAGAAATAAATTTTTTCGAAAGGGACGAGGTGTTTTTGGTGAAATTAACAAAGGACAACTTGTATCAAACCGTAGACACACAGTATCAGGCACATAAGGATTCTTTTGAGGCAATCTCAGACTATATTTTTCGGCATCCTGAAGTGGGCGGGGAGGAGATTCAGTCTGCCACATATCTGACTCAGGTACTGAAAAAGTATGGTTTTTCTGTGTCGAACCCCGCAGTACAGCTCCCCACTGCTTTTATGGCTCAGTATGGACCAGGCACCGGCCTGACCATTGCTTTTGTGGCTGAGTATGATGCACTGCCCGGCTTTGGCCCCAACGGCGGTCCGGGACACGCCTGCGGACACAACTGGATCGCCGCCACCATGTGCGCCTGTGCCATCTGCATGCGGGATGCCGCAGACAAGCTCGGCTGCCGCATCCAGGTCATCGGAGCTCCTGCGGAGGAGACCTTCGGTGCCAAATATGACCTGATCCAGGCCGGAGTGTTTCAAGGGGTGGACTTTGTCTTCCAGGCCCACCTGGATGAATTTAACTCGCTGGAAACACTTTCTCTGGCTATGAACTCCCTGGAGTTTGATTTCCACGGCTTCCCTGCCCACGCCGCCCAGAATCCCGAGAAGGGAATCAACGCTCTGGATGCGGTCATCATCATGTTCAACAGCGTGAACGCCATGCGCCAGCAGCTCCCCCAGAGCGCCCGCGTCCACGGGATTATTACCCACGGCGGCACGGCCACCAACACCATTCCGGAGTTTGCACAGTGCCGGTTCAGCATCCGGGCCAAAACCAAGGGTTATTTGGCCGAAATGCGCAGACGGCTGCTGAAGATTGCTGAGGGCGCCTCTTTAGCCACCGGCGCTGGTCTAAAATATCGGGACTATGAGAATCCCTTTGATGATATGATCAATGTAAAATGCCTGACCTCTCTGTGCCGGCATCACTTTGAGGATCTGGGTATTGAAGGCTTTGTACCAGAAGAACAATATCCCGGCTCTGGCTCTTCCGACATCGGAAATGTCAGCTACATCTGCCCCACTGTATACTGTGAGATCGCCCTGGAGGGTGAGGGTGATCCTGTAGTAGTCCACGAAAAAAGTGCGCTGTCACTGGTCAACTCCCCCCGCGCAAGCAAGTTGATGGAAAAAGTTGTGCGGGCTTACACCTACAGTGCCATTGATCTGTGTCTGGATGACACACTGTGTCAGAAGGCCAGGGAGGAGCACCGGAAAAACGTGGAGCTGCATCAGTGGGAGGAGGCATAATTCCTCTTTCGCTGTTCAGGTGAGGGAAGGAGTCATATCCGTCGTATCGTCTTATTTTGGACGTGGTACTGATTCTGTTGCCCACAAAAGTATTTGCTATGCTGACCAAGAGGGTGTACTTACCCCAGCCAACAGCAGTGTTTTAAAGGTTTCTTCTACAAACCAGTTCACAAGTTACTTGAACCGTCCCTTTATCGCATCTTCATCTATCTGTATATTTTTTGACATGGTTTGCTGTCTCTTTTAGAATGATGTGCTCCGATGTTGTTCTACTTAAAGATCTGCAAATCATGTCTTTTTTATTTTTGCAGAGTTTTATACTTGAAATGTCCTCGCCAAAACCAAGTCGGAGTGTGCAGCAAAGCTGGCACAACTTCGGGATGCGCTGAAAGAACCTGCGCCGGACCAGCCTAAAACCGGAATCTTACTGGCCGATTGGCTGGACCTCTGGTATCAAGGATATAAAAAGCCAAATCTCCGCCCGAACACGCAGATGTCCTATGAACGGCGGATCTATCAGCATATCATCCAAGAGTTAGGGCAAATCCATCTGGACAAGCTGACCACCGCAGACATCCAGGAATTCTATGTATCCCTTAAAAAGGGTGGCCGGCTGATACGGACCGAGCTCTACGGCGAAGGACTGTTAGACCAGACCGTTCGCGGCATCCACACCATCCTCCATGCCGCGCTGGACAAGGCCGTGGAAGAAAAACTGATCTTCCGAAATCTTTCGGATGGATGTAAGCTGCCATCTGCCAAGCCCAGATAAATGAAGGTCCTGACGCCAGAGGAGATCCAACGGTTACTGATCCAGGCTAGAAGCGCATGGCTCGGAACATCTACGCCGCCACCGAGGAGGAATGTGAGGAGAAGCTGGCTGAGCTGATCCGGGAAAAGTAAAATAAAACCGCCCTTTTTAGTATCACGGTCCCGCCGGTCAGCTTTCCTCCTAATCCGCCTGATCTGGGCAGGTTCTCCCCGCAGCCTCCAGATCCAGCAGCCGGCGCTTCCGCTCCAGGCCGCCGGCATATCCGGTCAGGCTGCCGTCCGCCCCCACCACCCGGTGGCAGGGCACCAGAACGGAGATCGGATTGCGG
>ERZ791881.1256-NODE-1256-length-17167-cov-32.082165_pt1 | contig 17167 bp, 16 predicted proteins | sample MGYA00510161_ERZ791881 | MGnify/ENA primary metagenome ERZ791881 (study PRJEB30046, sample SAMN00792073) | human gut metagenome | study: EMG produced TPA metagenomics assembly of the A metagenome-wide association study of gut microbiota in type 2...
GCATGGAGAATGGTGAACTTGATGCCCAGCTCCTTTTCGCAGAAGGGCTTGAGCCGGTCATAAATGAAGTCCCGGTGTTCCGGGACTTCGCCGCTTGTGTCTTTGTCGAACATGACCTCGCTGAAAACCGCCTCGTCCAGCGGTTCATTGTGCTGTGCCGCCAACAGGAGCGTCGCTACGCTGTCTTTGCCTCCACTGCAAGAGGCAACATACTTCGGACGGTTCATCGGTCAAACTCCATCTTGAAGCTGACGTATTTGCCGCCGCTGTCATCCAGACGGATCACCGCATCATAGAGCTGAGGCTTCTTCGGCGTGTAAAGCCCGGTCACGCGGCACCAGCCCTTATCCAGCAGTTCCTTTGCGATCTTCTTGGTCAGCTTCTTTTTCTTGCTGGAAAAGAACTTGTTCTCTTCCCACAGGCAGAAGGAGCATTCCTTGTTCGAGCAGTAGAAATTGCCCTTGCCGACATAGACCGGAGATCCACAACGAGGACATTTGCCGATTTCCTCCTTGCCCGTTCCGAAACGTTGGGCTTCGGCATCGGAGAGAAACGGGTAGGCTTTCACGAGATCCCCGGTCATCTGGACAATGCCGCTGAGGAAGGCGTCTGCATCCGCATTGCCGCGCTCAATCTCCATGAGCGTGTTTTCCCATTCCGCCGTCATTGCGGGAGATGTGATCTGTTCCGGCAGGACGCAGACAAGGTTGCAGCCGTCCTTCGTTGGAATGAGGGACTTTCCTTTACGCTCTGCAAAGCCGGATTTCACCAGCTTTTCAATGATACCGGCGCGTGTCGCGGGAGTGCCAAGACCTTTCTTTTCGGTGTCATCGTCGAACTGATCGTTTCCGGCAGTCTCCATTGCAGACAGGAGGGTATCTTCCGTGTACTGCTTCGGAGGCGTTGTAAAGTGTTCGGTGACACTGACGGACACACCATCCAGCATATCGCCTTCATGAACTTCGGGCAGGGACTTTACGGGATCGTCTTTTTCCTTCGTCTTGAGGGATGCCTTGAACAGCTCTTCAATGGCTTTCCAGCCGTTTTGAACGACGGTCTTACCCTTGGTTTTGAACGCATAGCCCTCGCAGGAGAGCGTGATCTGCGACTCTGCGTAGGTATGCTTCTCACCGGTCGCACACAGAAGGCGCATCCCGACAAGATTGAGGATTTTCTGTTCCGACTGAGGAAGCGCGGAAACCTCCTGCTTTTCAAGCTGGACGGTCGGGAGAATAGCGTGGTGATCTGTAACCTTGCTGTTGTCGGTCACGCGGGCAATGTCCGGAGTGACCGAAACGCCGGAGAAAAGCGGAAGCTGGCGGCAGACGATAAAAATGACCTGACGGGCAGTGTCCTCCATATCGTCCGTGACGAACTGACTGTCCGTGCGCGGATAGGTCAGGAGCTTCTTTTCGTAGAGCGTCTGGACAAGATCGAGCGTCTGCTGGGCAGTGAAGCCGTAGTATCGGTTCGCCTCACGCTGCAAGGTGGTCAGATCATAGAGCTTCGGAGGATTGACAGTCTTCGTTTCCCGTCTGAGAGAAGAAACGACGGCTTGCTTTTTCTCGCAAGCCGCCGCAATCTTCTTTGCTTCCTCTTCGGTTTTGACCTTTTCCAGATCGGCGGTCAGATCGCCCTTGCCGACATGGACGTTGAAATACTTCTCCTTCTGGAACGTAGAGATTTTCCCGTCACGCTCCACCAGCATTGCAAGGGTCGGCGTCTGGACGCGCCCGACCACCAGCTTCTTGTGATAGAGCGTGGTAAACAGGCGGGTTCCGTTGATACCGACAATCCAGTCTGCCTTCGAGCGGCTGAGTGCCGCTTCATAGAGGCGGTCATAGTCCTTGCCGTCCCGGAGATGGTTGAAGCCTTCGCGGATGGCGGAGTCCTCCAATGAGCTGATCCACAGACGCTTGAAGGGCTTGGTGCATCCGGCTTTGTCGTAGACCAGCCGGAAGATCAGCTCACCCTCGCGCCCTGCATCGGTTGCGCAGACAAGCTCGGTGACGCGCTTGTCCTTCATGAGAGAAGACAGCACCTTGAACTGCTGGGCTTTATCCTTCGTGACCTCAAACATCCAGTTTTCCGGGACAATGGGCAGATCGTCATACCGCCACTTGGCATACCGCTCATCGTAGGAGCTGGCGTCTGCCAGCTCCACCAAATGACCGAAGCACCACGAAACGATGTAGTTGCCGCCCTCCATGTAGCCGTCCTTGCGGGACGTCGCGCCCAACACCTTTGCGATGGACTGGGCGACGCTGGGTTTTTCAGCAATGACTAAGATCAATCTTCATCACCATCCGTTTCGGCATCCTCCGCAATCTGCGGCTCATCATCCTCGTTGATGTACGGCTCTTCCTCGTAGCCTTCATCATCAAAGAAGTCCATATCCTCATCCTTGGGCTTTCTGCCCTTGATGAACTTGATGTAGTAATAAGCTGCACCCGCAGCACCGGCAAGGGCAAAGATGACGAGGATCATGCCGACGTTGGACTTCTTTTCGGGTTTAGGGGCGGGAGCATCGGTTTCTGCATCCTTATCCGGCTCAGGTGTAGCGGGGGCTGTGCCGGTGCATTCGCTCATGTTGGTCTTGCAGACCGGGCAGTCGGTGTTGACCTGACCGGCAGCGCATTTTTCCTTGCAGTTACAGGTAGTCAGAGCCGCCGCAGTATCATCATCCAGCAGCGCAAGCAGGTCGCTCTCATCGACCATGTTGAGGAAGTACGTCTGATACTGTTCCTCGTCCTCATTGATGGGTGCATCGTAGTCGATGACAACGAAAAAGGTATTGCCGTTCTTCGTCTGGACTGTGATGAACTGCTTGTTGGTTGCCTTGTCATAGAGCAAGTCGCGGGTGTAGGCGTTGCCCTCATCGTCAATCGGCTCACCCTTCGGCTTTTCCGGCGTGGGAGAGACTGCGGGCTGCTGTTCGGGCTGAGTTGCCTCCGTAACGGGAAGGTTCTGATCGGTGTCATCGGCGTAGGCAAACGCCGTGACAGAGAAGCAGGACAGAACCATGATGCAGACCGCAAGGACGGTCAGAAAACGAAACTTCTTACGCATTGTCGATTACCTCCGTATTTTCGGCGGGCTTGTTGCCGCCCTTCATGGAAGACAGGAACGCCATGATCTGATCCTTGTCCATCACCATAGAGCGCACGGTATTGATGATTTCAAGGTTTTCCAGCTCCGTCTTCTTGTCGTACAGCTCCTTGAGCTGACCTTCGATTTCGGACTTCTTCTTTTCAGCCTTCTCGATGTCGGAGAGGACTTTCTGATACTTGGGATTCATGCAAAACTCCTTTCTTTTAATAGGCGGGTCTTCCGAAGGCGTAGAAATGCTGCTGCCAGTAGGAAGAGTTGATGGATGTGTACTGAATGGGGTCGCCGCAGTGGAGCATGACCCCATCACCAACGTAGATGCCGACGTGGGACACGCCGGGGGTGTCATACGTTCCGACAAAAAAGATGAGATCACCGGGCTGTGCATTTGCCTTTGAAACCGGCGCACAGACATTGTAAAGCCCTTGTGCGCCAAGCCGTCCGGTATTCACAAGACCGCTGTTCGTGAGGACATAGCTGACGAAGCCGGAGCAGTCAAAGGACGTGTCGGGATTGGAGCCGCCCCACACATACGGATAGCCGAGATACTTTTCCGCCTCGGTGATCAGTGTCGCAAACTTCTCGTCGTTCAGGTATTCCGGGTTGACATCGTAGTCGGCGGGAGGATTTGTGATGTACTTGTCCACATAGGGAGAATCACCGAACAGATCCTCGCGGTTGCCCAGCACCGACATATACGTTGCGTACATGGAAAGCTGTTCCTGAGACATGATGTAGACCGGGACATGGGAGAGATTGAAGTTTTCGAGCTTCACGTTGCAGATGTAGTAGTCATACGGGACGCGGTAGGTTTCCGTGTGCGTGTTGCCGTCTGCGTCCGTCCATGTGTCGGTCTCCGTGCGGTATCTGGTTTCGACGATGACCTCTTCGGTGAGGATGTACTGCTTCTCAAACAGCATTTGAAGCGTACCCTGCACCTCATCCAGCGTGAACTCGCCCTCATGGAGAGCCGAGAGAATGGAGATCAGCACATAGGGGTCATGCTCAATATCATCCAGATCGAAGTGATATTCGTCATAGTCATGAGTGCTTTCGTAGGTGTCGAGATAGCGTTGCAGATCTTGCTCCATCTGGCAATACTGCGCTTCTGCGCCCAGCATCGCATCATCCTCGCTGAGATAGGAGGAAGCGATAACCGACGAGCCGGTAGAGGTGAGCATCGAACACGAGCTGATTCCGGCACCGAGCAAAACGAGAAGGGCAATTCCGACGCCGATCCAGATGAAGACCTTCTTGTTTTTCTCAAAAAACTCCTTGATCTTGTCGGACACCTTTTCACCGAGCTTCTTGCCGGTATTCTTTGTGGCAGTCCCGGCAGTCTGAGAACCGGCATTTCGTGCAGCGGCATATTCCTTCTTGATGTTCTGCTTTTGGTAGTGCTTGTTCATGTTCTGCTTCTTCATCTCAGGATGCTCCTGCTGATTTCTCTCATATTGGAGCTTCGCATCCGCAGCATCCGCCTTGTGTTCCAGCTTGGAGACCTTCTCGTAGGGCTTGTTGACGCTGCTTTCCCGATGATGACGGAAATGCCGAGCGGCAGTCTCAGCGGCGATCTCCGTTTTATGCGCCGCCTCAACCGCCGTGTTTTCCTGTTCGACCTCATGGATTTTGCCGTGAATGCCGGAGGCGAGAGTGTCACCGACCTTGCGGACGGTTTTGTCTGCCTCGAATTGCAGCTTGCCCTTGCCCTTCGGCTTTTTCAGCTCATCCTCAAAATGAAGGCGGGTTTTGCCCTTGCCGGTTTCCTCATCAAAGACACGCTCTTTCTTGAGAACCTTGTGCGTGGGTAGCTTCTGGCGGGCAGTGTCCAGACGCTCATGCGCCTTTTCGGACTTCCTTTCGAGCTTCTGCATCCGCTTCGTGGTCGAGACGGCATCGTCCGAGAGCGGCTTTGCAGAGGCAGTCTCCGCCGCTTGAGTGAGAATGGCATCTGCATCCACTGCTTCAACCGCAGAGGTCTTGCGCAGCTTGTGCGTGACAACCGTTTCGGCAATCACCGTGCCGGTATGAGAAGAAACGCCGTGCTGCTCCAAAGCAGGAGGCTTGAGCGGAGTCTCTGACACGGGCAGCGGTTCGGGTGCATTCTGGGGTGGATTTTCTGCCTTTTTCTCTTCTGTGACGGACGTTTCCGAGGGCGGCTTAGTGTCGTTATCCTCGGTGTGTTCCGCCTGAAACTGACGCTGTTGACGGCGCATCTGCATCTTTTTCTGTTCCTCCGCAGAAAGAGCTTCGGAAGGCTCGACTGTCTCACCGGGCTTCACCAGCTCCGCATCTTCCAGCCTCTTTGACACACGCTGCTCGGTGCCAGCCGTCAGGTTTTCCTCAACCGCGCCTTCCCGCGTCATCCGCACGACCACCTTGTCACGGGCTTTGAGTTCCGGTTTCTTGGACATCAGATTTCACCTCCAATCCGCTTGTAGGCAAGCTCGGTGTATTCAGGGTTCAGCTCTACGCCTACAAAATGCCGCCCCATCTGCGCGGCAACCATGCCGGTTGTGCCGCTCCCCATGAAGGGATCAAGCACAATGCCGCCTTCGGGACAACCGGCAAGCAGACAGGTTTCAACCAGTTTCGGAGGGTAGGCGGCGTAGTGACCGCCCTTGAAGGGAACGGTGTTGATCTTCCAGACATCGCGCTTGTTGCGGAGCGGATTGATGTCGGCGTCCTTGATTGCCCCGTGTTCACGCGGGCGGTTGATGGACTGCGGCTGAGGCTGACCGGGAACGGGCTTTCCGTATTTGTTGCCGCCCTTCATGCCGCGCTTGAGGCGTTCTGCCGTTGCAGGGGCAATCGGTTCGGAAATTGCCTTGTAGTCAAAGAAATACTTCTTGGACTTTGAGAACAGGAAAATATGCTCATAGCAGCGGGCGCAGCGGTCTTTCACGCTCTCCGGCATGGGGTTATCCTTCATCCAGATGATGTCGTTGCGCAGATACCAGCCGGTATCGCGGAGGGCAAAAGCAAGCATCCACGGAATGCCAATCATGTCCTTTGGCTTGCAGCCCTCAACCTTGTTGTTGAGAGCCACAGCCTGACCGTTTCTGCCGTTGGGGTTCTTCGGGTCAATAAAATCACCCTGATTGCCCTTTCCGGCGTAGGTGTCCGAAATGTTCAGCCAGAGCGTTCCATCCGGACGCAAAACGCGCCTGACTTCGGTAAACACTTCCGTCAGGCGCGAGATATATTCCTTCGGCGTTGTCTCTCTGCCGATCTGAGCTTCCATGCCGTAATCGCGGAGCGCGTAGTACGGCGGGGATGTCACACAGCAATGAACGCTGTCATCGGGCAGGGCTTTCAGGATTTCAAGGCAATCGCCGGTATGAATGGTGTCAAACTCTATGGGTATCAGCTCCTTCCTTTGAGAGCCGGACGGCTCAGTCAGAGAAGAACTCGTCCGGCTCGTAGTCCTCGTCGAAATCGTCAATCTCGTCCGCCCAACGGTCAAAGATTTCCTCGGCTTCCTTCGCCGCCTCACGATAGAGGCTCAGGCGGTTCTTCTCAAAGGCAGCGAAGGCGGGAACGAACTTGCCGAACTCGCGGATTGCCTTCACATCCTGCGTGCGCATATCCGCAACGCACTGGATGATTTCGGACATCGTGAGCAAATCGTCGATCATCAGATCATACTTGTCCTTGGGGATAGATACGGTTTCATCATCACCCGCGTCAACGAAAGGGGTATTCTCATCGCTGTTGCTGCACTCAGAAACATCAACATTGAGGTAGAAACCAATCATATCCACAGATACCTTGGTCATAATCTGACGTGCTTCCTTCACTTTTTCGTCGATGTCCTCCCTCACATGGAGGTAGGCGCGGTGATGCTTCTTGAGGTCGCTTTCCAGTCGGATCAGATCGGTCAGCTCCCACAGAGCCTTAAACAGTGCGGAGGTGTTCTCTCCGTATTCGATAGCGTCCGCATAGGGAATGGTAATCATCTTGTTGGTCATATTCAAAAATCCTCCTATCAGTTCTGTACGGTTTCTTCTAAGCGGGTGGTCATGATGCGGTAGAGCTGGGTGTCCTTCGGGAAATCGTCCTTGAAGGGAACGATGGTCGAGCCGTAGAAGATCAGTCCCTCACCGGCGTTGGAGTTGGTGATGTAGTTCTGCTGGCTGGGCGAGATGTTCAGCGCCTTCGAGAGAATCTGCCGGTCGCCGGATGCCTGATTCAGAAGGTAGACAAAATCCGAGTTTTCAAAAATGTTCTCCACCTCGCGGGAGGCAAGAAGATCCTTGACGTTCTGCGTGATTCCGGTCGGGATGCCGCCCCATTTTCTGAAACGCTTCCAGATTTCCACGCTGTACGCGGCGGTCTGTTCCTCCTTCAAGAGCAGATGGAACTCGTCCATGTAGTAGCGCGTTGCCTTGTGCTGGGCGCGGTTGATGGTAACTCTGTTCCACACCTGATCCTGCACAATCAGCATACCGAGCTTCTTGAGCTGCTTGCCGAGTTCTCGGATGTCATAGCAGACGAAGCGGTTGTTGACATCCACATTCGTTCTGTGATTGAAGACATTCAGAGAGCCGTGAACATAGATTTCAAGGGCAGTTGCGATGCGCTGTGCCTCCGGTTCCTTCTGATTTCTCAGAATGTTGTAGAGGTCTTCGAGGATCGGCATTTTCTCCGGCTTGGGGTCTGCAAGAAACTCCTGATAGACCATTCGGACGCTGCGGTCAATGATGGTCTTCTCAACCGGCTGCAAGCCGTCCTTGCCGCCGACAATCAGCTCACACATAGAGAGGATAAAGTCGGATTTCAGCGTCAGCGGGTTTTCCTCTTCGGAGTAGTTCGTGTTGATGTCCAGAGGATTGATGTAATCCGTGCTGACCGGCGAGATGCGGATGACCTGACCACCGAGCTTCTGCACAAGGGGAAAATACTCGGCTTCGGGGTCACAGACGATGATGTCATCCTCCGTGATGAGGAAGGCGTTCGTCATTTCGCGCTTGGCGGAGAAGGATTTACCGGAACCGGGCGTACCCAAGATCAGCCCGTTGGGGTTCTTGAGCTGCTTGCGGTCCACCATGATCATGTTGTTGGACAGTGCGTTCAGCCCGTAGTAGAGAGCTTCGCCGCCCTGAAAAAGCTCCTGCGTGGTGAACGGCACGAAAACCGCCGTGCTGGAAGTGGTCAGTCCGCGTTCGATCTCCACCTGATTGACGCCGATAGGCAGAGAGGACATCAGCCCCTCTTCCTGCTGGAAGTCAAGACGCTTGAGCGCACAGTTATACTTTTGGGCAATGGCAGCGGTCTGGAATACCGCGTTTTCGAGCTTCTGGCGATTGGTTGCCGTGTTCATGATGAGGATAGTCACAAGGAACAGTCTCTCATTGCGGGTCTGGAGATCCTGCAACAGACGCTTTGCCTCACCGCCGAAGGTGGCGAGATCGGACGGGATGATGTCCATATCGTAGCCGGAGCGGACCGCCTTTTTCTGTTCTTCGATCTTCATCTTGTCGAGGTCGGTGATCTTCGACTTGATGCTCTTGATTGCCTTCGCCTGGTCAATCGTCCGGATATGAAAATTGACCGTGATGTTGCTGTCCATCTCAAGGAAGTCGGCAAGCATACGGTCATTGAGTTCCGGCGCGAGGATTTGCAGGAAGCTCACCGCGCCGATGGTTCTGCCCATCTTAAAGCACTTGCCTTCACGGAAGTCAAAGGACGTGGGCGCAATGAAGTCCTTCGTGCTGAGTCCCGTCCGGGCAACCATGTCAAAGGAAAAGCGGAACGGCTCATTGGTGTCCATGTTGAACACATCATGAAGCACTTTCAGCCGCTCATAGCCGGACAGCGGCTCGGTTCTCACACCGAGGGTTTTGAAGTTGTTGAGAATGTCGGTTTCAATGCGTTCGAGCTTCGGCTTTGCCGTGCGGAGGGAGTCTGCCTCAATGCCGAAGGTGATGTACTTCTTCTTGACCAGCCCGTTGTTGCCCTTGGTAAGCTGGCTTTGCAGCATACCGGAATACTCGGAGCGGATGTCGTTGAAGGCGTCCTCCTGTGCCGGAATGTTGATGCGCTTGCGGAACTCATTGAGGCTTGCCTTCTGATTGATGAAGGAGAGCTGGACGAAGATCGAGCTGTCGAAGTAGTTCAGAAAGTCGCACCAGTTCTCAAAGATGGCAGTTTTGTCCTCGTTCTGCGCAAGCTGGTAGTTGATGTCCTCAAAGGCGATGGACTTCGTGTAGAGGCGGCTGTTCACCTTACAGATACCGTCACGGCACATCTCCACATAGGGGATGGTCTGCTGGGCGGACTTGCGGACTTTCTTTGCCTTCCTGTCCTTTTTCTTCTGCATGACGATCCGCTTCTTTTCCTGAGCGGAAAGGGCATCGCCGTAAACGACACCGTTTTTGACGGTCATCTTAGGCTTTGCCTTTGCTGTGCTGTTGTTCAAGCTGCAATTCCTCCTGTTCTTTGATTTTCTGCTGAATCTCAGCGTAGAGATTGTTCGTGCGATAGGGACGCACCTTGTCCCGGATGAACATGGACTGTACGATGTGGTACAGATACTTTTCGGCGGGCTGACCGTCCTTCTCGTAAAGCGCGAAGAAGATGAACGGAAGCATGATCACCACCATCAGCATTGCCGCCGTAGACAAGTCGAGATGCGCCTTTGCCAGAAAGAAGATCGGGACGCCGACTGCCGCAGCGATGGAAAAACAAATGAGCTGCCGCTTGGTCAGGTTGAACATGACCTTCGTTTTGACGCGGTTAAGATCCTTCGGGACCGGAACAAATGCCATTGACTGTTTCCTCCTTTCTAAGCTGCTTTTCGTAGCGCAGCTTCATTTGTGCGGGATATTGATCCTCCTTCGGCTGACGCTTGCCTGTCCAGCGAAGCCCACCCGCTTTGCCTTGACAGATCCAGCCGGAAGCCCGAAGGCTTGCACCGTTTTCGCTTTCCAGCGTGTAGGTGATGATGCGCTTATAGCCCATAGCCGCAGCAGCTCTTGCCGCCGCGCCGTAGAGAAAGCTGCAAGCGTTCTTCGCCCCGTTGGTGCATAGCCTTGTAACCTCCAATGTGAAGCCGTCATCCAGATACCGGCTGACGGGACGCCCAGCGATGATTACGCCGACCAGCTCACTGTCTGCTACACAGCCGATGGAAAACTTGTGACCGGCAACCGGCTTATGATGCCGGTGATGCTGCCGGACATACTCGTTGGCGTCTCGAAGAGAGATGGGTCTTAGCCGCAGCATGGTGTTTCCTCCATAGGAAGATGAGCCGTGCATTCGACCTCGTTGCCCCAAACGTCCCAGCCTTCGGGAGACTGACGGGCAAAAAGCTCCACGCGGGGAAGATCTCCCATGAGCCGAACAATGCGCTCCCGCGCTTCATCCGGCTTTTTGGAATGCTCTTCGATGTGGCTGAGGATGACCTGACGCACACCGGCGTCAACTCGCTTCGGATGTCCCTTTGTTGCAAGGATGCAGATTTCGGCATTCGCCCTTGTCCAGTAGCCCATGCCGGTAAAGAGATCGTCGTTCCTTCGGTTTTGCTTCACCCATACAAAAGCCACGGTCTTATAAGAAAAGCCCCATGCCGTCAGCACTTCGAGTGCTTCACAGAGGCACGGGAACGTGATCCAGAGAAACAGAGCGCAGTCCTTAGCGGCAAGCTCACCGACCGGAAGTGCCTTGATGTCTTCAATGCACATTGTCGGGTAGTGGCTTTCCGCCGACCGTCCCTGTCCCTTCTTGGAGTAAGTCCGATACGCCCAAGGGGGATCGGCGTAGATGATGCTGTACTTCTTCATGCTGCCGACCTCCTTAGTGCGCATGGAAAATGGATTTTGCGAGGCTTCCGGTCTTGAACAGCGAGAAGCACAGAATAACCGTGTACGCTGCCACAGAGAACAGAGCCGAATGAATGTTGTCTGCGATGATCATGCCGTTGATCAGCACCGCATAGATGCCGACGCAGACCATGATGAGAAATCCCTGAAATGCCAGAGCGAACAAGCCTTTCAGATAGTTCGTGCCGATGCTGCCCCATTCGCGGTTGCTCATGGTTGCGATGGGAATAGGCGCGATGCTCACGGTGCAGTAAATCTCAATCATGCGCCCGTAGAGAATGACCGTAATGAGGATCGCCATGATTTTGAGGCACAAGCTGATCAGAAGAGTTTCTATCGACAGTCCGAGCAGTTCTCCGACGCCCATGTTCTCCATGCCAGTACGCATCTGCGCAATCGTCGAATCAATATCAATACTGGTGTTGCCGTGGATGACTCCGGCTGCACCGGAAACCACGTTCTGCCCGATGTCGAATACTGCCATCACGATGTCAAACGTATGCGTCACGAGGTAGATCGCCACAGCCGCCTTGAAAAACCACTTGAAGAACATCCAAGTGTCCATGTCGTGAAGGTTGTTTTTCTCGGTGATCATGGAAATCAGCTCGTAGCACAAAACGAAGGTGATGATGATACCAGCGATGGGGACTATCACGTTTTCGGATAGTCCCCGGATCATCTGGTACACGCCGCCGTTCCAGCCGGACGGTGTTTGCCCAACTTCGGCGGCAATCGTTCCTACCTTCTCGTTGACATCGGTGAACATATTGGTCAGGTTGCTCTCGATCCATCCGATCAGCATATCCTTGAGAGCTTGTTCGATCTTTTCTAAAATGCTGCCCAATATTTCACCACCCTTCGGTTAAGCTGGGCTTGCCGTGGATTAGCCGAACAAACCGGAGAGCAGGGGGATGAGGGTCGTGCCGATCAGCACCACACCGCCGCCAGCCATGAGCTGCTTGATGCCCTGAGACTTAGCGCCGGGGTTGTCGTTGCCGTAGCCTTCCATGAGGTTGACAACACCCCACACCGCAAGACCTGCGCCGAGGGCGATAACAAGCGTCTGGAGAACCGTAACTGCCTGATTGATAAATGCCATACTTGAATTTCCTCCTTAAATCGTTGGTGAATTGTGAAGGGCGAGTGCCTTTTCCAGCACACGCCCCGATGGTTGCTTCTGCGCGGCTGCCGGATTAACCGAACAGACCGGAGAGCAGAGGGATGAGGGTCGTGCCGATCAGCACCACACCACCGCCAGCCATGAGCTGCTTGATGCCCTGAGACTTGGCGCCGGGGTTGTCGTTGCCGTAGCCTTCCATGAGGTTGACTACACCCCACACCGCGAGACCGGCACCGAGGGCGATAACGAGCGTCTGAAGAACCGTGACAGCCTGATTGATGAAAGCCATAGATTTTCCTCCTTGATTTGAAAAAGATTGGTTGTGTATTTTTGAAAATGGGCATAAAAAAGAAGCCCCGTCGCTGTTCTGCTTTGGGTTGAGCCATCAGGCTTTACCCACTGCGCAGTGCAGCGACGGGGCTTTAATCCGCTTCGACCTCGCCCATATCATAGAGGTCGAATGTGTCATCGGGCTTGACTACCAGCTTGTGCTGCCGGTACTTCTCGATGTCAAAGGCGTTCCGCTTGTTATAGTCGGAGAGCTGCCGGTACTTTGGATGCTTCGTAATGTCGTATTTGTTACTGAGAAAAGGTCTCACACCTCGAAGCTGCAAAATACACTTAGCTCCGTCCATGACGGCGATCTCATCCTGAGACATCAGTTCCTTGCCGGTCTTCTGATAATTTAAGCCGTAGGAGTTGTTGTTGGAACGGGTTTCCGAGGTGTTGTAAAGGTCGATTGTCTCCTTGCCCAGCACCTCGCTGATTTCCTTGAGCGTAGATTTCTCCTTGCCGCCAAGAAAAAGTGTGCAGTCGCAGTTACCTGTGATGGTGTCAGCCGCATCCTTGTAGATGGTCTTGAGCTGAGACTGGGACTGCAAGATGATTGACGCCGAGATTTCCCGGCTTCGTATGGTGGCGATGAGCTTATCAAACTTCGGGATTTGACCGATGTTCGCAAACTCATCCAGCAGACAGCGCACATGGACGGGAAGCCGTCCGTTGTAAACGTCATCTGCCTTGTCGCAGAGAAGGTTGAAGAGCTGGGAATACATGATTGCCACAATGAAGTTGAAGGTGTCATCGGTGTCGGAAATGATGACGAACAGCGCCGTCTTTCGGTCTCCGATGGTGTCCAGCTCCATCTCATCGTAGCTCATCAGCTCCCGCAGCTCTGCGATGTCGAAGGGCGCAAGCCTTGCACCGCAGGAAATCAAAATCGACTTGGCGGTTTTGCCCGCCGCCAGCTTGTATTTGCGGTATTGCTTGACCGCAAAGTGGTCAGGGTCGCGGGCTTCCAGCTCGTCGAACATGACATCCACGGGGTTCTTGAAGGTCTCATCGTCCTCTCTGGCTTCTGAGGCATTGATCATTTCGAGCAGGGTAGTAAAGTTTTTCTCGTGGTCGGGTGCCTCATACCAGATGTAGCCGATGAGAGCTGTGTAGTAGAGCTTTTCCGCCTTGACCCAGAAATCTTCGCCGGACTTATCGCCGTCTCCCTTCGTGTTGACGATGATCGTATTGACCAGCTTGAGGATGTCCTTCTCGCTGCGGATGTAGCTGAAAGGGTTGTAGTGCATGGATTTCCGGAAATTGATGGTGTTCAGCGACTTGATGACGTAGCCTCCCTTTTCAAGCATTTTGCCGCACTCCACCAGCACCGTACCCTTCGGGTCAGTCACAACATAGCTGCTGTGCATCTGCATCAGGTTTGGCTTCACGAAAAAGCGCGTCTTGCCTGAGCCGGAACCGCCGATGACAAGGATATTTTTGTTGCGGGCGTATTTCGGCTGCTTCGGGCGGCTGTTCATGGTCAGGAACTCCGTCTGCGTTAGGATGACGTTGTTCGAGAACTCCGGATCCGTGTACGGCTTGATGTCCTCCGGCTTGCCCCATCGTGCAGATCCGTATTCTTCGCCCTGCCGGAACTTCTTGCGGTTCTTGCCTTTGACGTAGACCGCCAGCTTGAGCAACGCACCGGCAATCAGACCGATGAGCAGATCGACGGGATGAAAGCTGGGCAGCGGATTTGCAAAGGCAGTGCCGAATACAGCAAAGCCGTTTGTCAGCTTGTCGATGAACTCCGTGCCGGGAGCGAGACGAAATACGGCGGCGATCTTATCCGCAAAGTAGAAGGCGAAGACATACGGTAGGTTCAGAAGAACGAGCTTCTTCACATCGGGTTTGTTCACAGCTCCACACCCCGATCCTTGGTCTTGACCTTGACCTTCTCCTTATGCTGCGCCTTGCTCTGAACTTTCTCCTGATCCAGCTTGTGCCGGATGGACGGCTGTTCCTTCTGCTTGACGGTTTTGGCGGAGAACTCCTTGAACGCGGCGGTCATCACATCAACATCCCGTCCCTTGAAGAAGACAAGGTAGCTGGGCGGTTCTACGGAAACGTCCTTCTTGAGCGCAAAGTCCAGACCGTATTTGCTGGCAGTCTGCTCAAAGGACTTGATGTTGCCATCCGTCACTTCGATGTTGGAGATGGCGGCGTTCTGGCTCATCAGATGCTTGATGGACTGCTTGCCGCGATAGGTTTTGGGCTGCTGCATCTGCTTCTGCGCCTTCTCGATCTCCTGAACGAACTTGTCCAGAGCCTTTTTCAGCACCTCGGCTGAGATTTTGCCGCCCTTGATCATGATTGCAACAACTTTGGTGTTGACTTCATCCTGCATTGCGGCGTTTACCTCCTTTCGTTGGAATGATTATGGGGACTGCTGCCACAGCTAAGGCGGCACAATCCGGCGATAGATAATTTTCATTTACACTGTCCTCCTTTCCGAGCATTGCTCACGATGGTATTCATTAAAGAGTGTCTTCACAAAGGCTATAATCGTAGGTCTTCGGCTTCTTTGACCCTGCCGATCTGTCCTGCCCGTAGAAATCATGATTGACGAGGGCGGAGTAGTAATTGTCTATCGTCAGAGAGGCGTTATACAGAGAGGTCAACAGGTACGCCCGGATATTACGGATGTCTGACGGGTTCTTGTTCATTGCTTCCAGAACGTACTCAATGTGGCTGCTATTCAGCTTGAGAAAGCGGGATTTGACTACTTGCTGCGGCATATCCTCGCCATTGATGCGGATGGTCGGCGCAGTGGAACAGACGGCATCCAGCATGATGTCCATGATCTCCCGGAAGCGGTCTTTATCGAACTTCGGATTCTGACAGAGAATGTCGTAGTCAAGATTCTCTTTGATAATCTCTTCATACTCGCTTCGCTCATCCATCCTGTCCATCCCATCAAGATTGATGGATTGATAGTTCTTTGAGAGAGTATTTCTTTCTTGGGTAATTACTTGATCAGTATTTATTTGTGCGGACTTATCCCCACGTGGATTATCCACATCTGGCTTCTCCACACATGGATTTTCCGTGTGTGGTATTTCCCGTTCTGGCGTGGACTCCTGCGGCTCTTCGTATATCTCAAAGATTGTGCTGCTCATCCTGCCTTTACCGTCTCTCTGCCGGTGCCGGACAAGGTAGCCGTGCTTTTCAAGCTCACGGAGCGCGGAGAGAATGGCATCCGGACCTTCCTTGCAGATTGCAGAAAGTCCCTTGGTTGAGAACTTCCAGCCATCATTGAACGAGAGCATCTTTGAGAGAAGACCGACCGCCTTGAGTGACAGGCTCTTGTCTCGGAGGTGGAAGTTCGCCATGACGGTATAGCCACGATTTTTATTTACGCGATAGACTGCCACGAAAATCACCTTGCTATCTTGGGAAGCAGTTCTTCGCCGCACTTTTTCTGGAACTTCATTCGGATGACCTCCTTGCCCTTCGGCGTGAAGTAGGTCTGAGAACCGGTGTAGCAGAACGTCACAAAATCGCGGACGATGAACAGTCCGGCATTGCTGTCCTTGTTGTAGGGAAGTAGCTGCCCGGAAGGAGAGCGGAACAGGTACTTTTCTTTGAGAAGGAACTGGACGAACTTGCGCTCCGGGATTTTCAGTTCCTTCGCCGTCGTTCGGATATTGGTGCAGTCATCCGGATTGATGAAGGCGTCGTAGTAATCGGCTTTGGGCTTTGCCGTGTTCAGCTCACACTCAAGAGCCTTTACGTGATTCTTTTCCAAAATCAACGCCTGAGCAAACTCCACAATGACTGCAGGTTCCTTCTGAATGCGTTCCAGAAGGGAGTCCGTCATGTAGCAGCCGGTCTTGCGAATGGTGGGAATGACCTCATCAAATACCCACAGTTCAAACTTTTCAGCCGCAGGAAGTTTGCTGCAAATAATTAGCCGATAAACGTCTCCTTCCGGGATGAAGTTGATACTCTGAACTTTCCCGCTGATAGGGGTAGAACGTTTCGTTATAGCCCTGCAATGGTCGTTGACCGCCTTGTTCGGGTTGGTGTAACCGAGTGCCTTTGCAACATCTGCCGCACAGAACAGAACTTTTTCTCCTTCGAGGATTGTTCTTACCTCACCAAACTGTTCATTCTTGAAGATTTCGATTTTGTTATCCATGACAGGTTTCCTTTCCGGCATCAGATGTGCCACTTTGATTTTTGAGTGTAGAAACGGGATTGCAGCAGTAGGGACACTCTGCAAACACGCAGGACTGATATTTCCAGTGAGGACGGTGAAAGCGGCAGCTTCGGCACTCAGGGAGAATGCCATCCGCGCCGCTGTCAAAATGCTCAAAGCCGGGTGTGGTCTGCATCAGCAATTCCAGTGCTTGCAGATCACCGGCTGTCATGCGTTTCATGCTTAAAAACTCCTTTCTTTCGCCGCATCGCCAGCAAATATTGCGGCTTTTGGGCAACAAAAAAAGAGGGTTTGCTTCTTACTCCAAATTGGAGAAGAAACAAACCCTCTTCGTTTACGATGTAGTTCAGATGATTTCTCGGATGGTATGAATGACACCGAGCAGCAGCCCGATGAAGAAGGCAAGTCCTCCGATGAGACCGCCTATGATTAAGTTCAATGCGAAGATGCCGACTGAGCCGGAGATACCGTAGCCGCTGGGAACGAGCCAGAGGCACATCCTCCGGATGCCGAATGGCAAGCCGACGCAGATCCACATAAGGAAGTAGTCACATACGCCGTCAGGCATATAGATCGGCTTGAGAAATGACGCGAGGCAGAACGCAAGCGCGATTGGAAGCA
>ERZ791881.1274-NODE-1274-length-16912-cov-5.503352_pt1 | contig 16912 bp, 28 predicted proteins | sample MGYA00510161_ERZ791881 | MGnify/ENA primary metagenome ERZ791881 (study PRJEB30046, sample SAMN00792073) | human gut metagenome | study: EMG produced TPA metagenomics assembly of the A metagenome-wide association study of gut microbiota in type 2...
AAAATAAAAAATATTATATAAAAATACTAAGACTTTTCTGTTGTGCTCGCTACGCTTTCTCGCACAGACTCGTTCCGTACCATACCCAAGTCTCTCGTCTGTGCTCGGCCTCGTCCGGCGCACCAGGCTCCCCGTGCTGGCGTTGACTTGGCTACCCGCCTTCGTCAACTTGCACGGTCAGTCGCTCTCCTCGCTCCTAGCAAAAACTGATTCATCTACATATAATATAACACAAATAGTCTAAATAGTCAATGAAATAAATAAAATTCGTCAGAATATATTTATGAAACGGCGCAAACCGTTGCGGCTCTAAGGTTTGCACGGATTTTAAGCAACGAAACGCACCTGAACCGTACCAAAATACAGTTATATGAAATCTCTGTAAACTTACTCTCTCAATGGGTTTACCGTTATATGATACCGAGAAAAAATGGAAATTTCAGCTCCTTGTACGGTACTGCTCAGCAGGTCGAAAGTCTGTACCCCGCTTCGCGGAAAAAGGCGGCTCCGCCGCCAACGCTATCGCTTTTTTTACCGTACAGAAAATGAAGGTGGAAGCGTATGTCGGAGGTTCACAGAGGACGCCAGATCAAACTGTGTGTACGGTTAATAGAAGGGAGGACGGTACACTGCCGGTAAAACCGTGAAACCGTTGGGGGACAAGGAGTTTAGAATGTTGAAATTGGTAAGGGGAAAGAACAACTCACCCTGGCTGCGCCCTGGATAGATCCGGCGGACGTGTAAACCATCCCCCGCCCTATGTTACACTCGTAACAGTGTGTGACATAGGACGCACCACCGCCGGGTTACGTCCCGGTATCCTGGTTGCGTCCCGGTGTCCGGCGGTGTTGCTCCAGTCGCTTACAATGCCCTAGTATCCACCCTGTGGCGTCCAGCGTCCACCCGGCCCGTTTTTGTTCGGGAATTTTACTTAAAATATTTTAACTATATTTTTTCAAAAAACTTGTTGACAACCTCTAGAGGATATGCTATACTCCGTATTGTCAACAGGACAGCCCGCCGGGTGCGGTGCATAGGGACAACGCTTGCCCCTTGCGTTTCTGTCCGTGACATGCTCCAGCGTAACAAGTCAAGTACACCGGACAACATTCCGGCCCTGGTAAACGGAGGGTAAACCGTACAACCTGCGGGGATCGTGTACCCATAGGGGGCAACGTCAATGAGTCCCACCGAAGTTCACAAGTTCCCGAAAAAATTGCTTGACAACCTCTAGATGATGTGTTACAATGAAGCACGTCAAGAGGGACAGCCCAAGCGGCTGGACAGCTTGACACCGGGACCCCTTGCGGATACAATGGATACATAGCGCATACAAGGGGTGAAAATTTGATATGGCGTTTAATCCGCAAGAGTACAAGTACGAGTTTAGGCGGGAAAACTATGACCAGATGTCTTTTTTAGTACCCAAGGGAAAAAGACAGGTTATCAGAGACTATGCTGCAACACAGGGGATTAGTGTAGCTCAACTGATTATACGGGCCTTAGAGGATTGCTATAAACTTGACTTGAGTAAATGAGTAAAGGCCGGGATTAGTCCCGGCTGGCACTCTGGTACAACCTCTAGAGGATGTTACATACCCCACGCACAAAACGCCATTAGTCGTAACAGTGCCGTGACCCTGCGGCCTCATTGACAGGGGGACTATACCAGACAAGTGTAGTAGGGAACCTTGAAAATTAAGACTAGCTATATGCTAGGGGAGACTATGGAATAGGAGTCGGCCTATTCTCACGGAAACCTGCGGGGAGTACGTCCATAGTCTGTACTGGAATATGACTACCCGTTTACCTTAGTACAATGTTTGTACTAGGCCACGGTAAAACAGTATTCAGCTTAGCTTCTAGGCTGTCTACTTTGGGGAAAGTGGAAGGTATCAATAACTGCTGCGTGAAGGCTAGGCTGAGTCCCGGTCTAACTGACAGCCGTATCATGCCCTTTCGGGCCTGCAAGAGCTAGGCCTACAGGTCATGCCGATAGGGGTACGGTGGGGGGAACTTGTGGTTACCAGACTGCAAGCGAGGAGGTCCTAGGATAGCGCAAGTAGGGAGTGCGGGTCTATGTGGTGTAGACCGTGGCACGCAGATCCGGCAGAGGTAGCAAAAAGTGTATGGCGTGCTGTACCCTTTTTGGTGCCCCTGATACGGGCACAAAAAAACCCCCAGACCGTAAAGTCTGAGGGCGTAGTGAAGGGAGGTGAACCCGTATGGGCTACCATACCTTCGGCGGTTTCATGGGCTTCGTTCCGTGGCTCCACAAATACATACTGTTTGCTACGGAATCCGAATACTATGAATACATAAACCGCTAAAATCAGGGGCACTAGGAGTTAGGTTCCTAGTGCCCCCATTCTATCACCACAAAACCATTTTGTCAACAAAAGAAAGGGGAAAATACAATGAAAACCACCAACACCGAACTGCTGAAAGCCACCGTAATCGAGGACGCCAAGGCCCGCTATGAGTCCATGGACCTGCCTGCCCTTGTGGAGGAACTGAACTCCGCCCGTGCGACTGCTTCCGGCGCTGAGATCTCCCTCATGGTCCAGACTGCTGAGGCCAAGTGCAAGGCCGTGACCGGGGACTACATGGACGCCCGTATCAATGCGCTGCTGGGTCTGGAGTCCGATCGGGTCGCCCTGTTCACTGATTTTATCCAGAATCCCACCTATGCCTCTGTCCGGCTGGCTCAGGACAAAGAAACGGGGGAGTACGCCCTAAAGGACGGTTCCAAGGTGCTGTCCTTCGACAAGCTGGAGAAGGCGTATCAGCGCCGTATGGGCCAGACTCACGCTGACGGCTCCGTGGATCCTGATAAAAAAGCGACTCTGACCCGGGATAAGAAATACTATGCCATGCTGACCTACTTCGTGGACAACATGGGGCGCGCTATTGCCGGGGATCTGTCTGAGCAGGCAGGAAAGGTGGTTGCTCCTGCGTATGTAAAGGCTGACCCTGAAAAGCGTCAGGCTCTGGACTTTTCCGGTGATAGCATTACCGCCCTGGAGAAGCAACTGAACTATTTGGTGAACACCATTCTGCCCGAAGGCATGGAAGTCAAGATGAAGCGTGCGGATGTGCGTGCCTTGAAGCAGGCTGCGACTAAAGAACACATGCTCAAGTTCAAGCTCCAGCATGAAGCGTTCTTCATGGGCCGTATCTTTGCGGCTATCAAGACCCGGATGAATGGTGAGGCGTACACCCTGGAGAGCAATGCCAAGATCCACAAGGCTCCCAGCACCACCAGCAATGCCAAGGCTTGCCCTCCCGACAGCCATACCGTGGATATGGCCGCTGCGATCCCCAACCGTGCTTAATCGTTCAGGGGTGGCGGGAAACCGCCACCCCTTTTTTCTGAAAAATGGGGTTGACATGGTTAGAACAATGTGTTATACTCCATAATGTCAAGAGGACAGCCCAAACGGCTGGACTAGTTGACAAGTAGCGCCCCTGTAATTACAATGGATACATAGCATTTACAGGGGGTACAATTTGATATGGCGTTTGACCAGAACAAATATGTGGCGGACTTCAAACGGGAAAACTATGACGCTGTAACTTTTCTGATACCAAAAGGGAAGAAAGCGGCGTTGAAGCAGCGCGCCCAAATCGACGGAATCAGTGTTTCCCAGTTGGTAGTAAGGGCTTTAGAAGAGTTTTACAAACTCGATCTGGGCAAGTGAGTAAAAGCCGGGTTTTTCCCGGCTGGAACTCAATACATGGTTAGAACAATGCCGCATCGCCAGCCCCTGAAATTCTCGAAAAAATGGGGTTGACACGTACCGTAACGCGTGATATACTCCGTAGTGTCAAGCGGGAACCGTTTGACATGGCCCTAGCTGAAATGGTACAATCAAGTATCAAATCAAAGGGGCTGAGAATATGGCCTTTGACAAAGCTTCATACGACCGCGAGTTTCATAAGGAACGCTATGACCGTGTAGAATTTACTGTTCTCAAGGGAAAGCGTGACGAACTGAAAGCCTTGGCAAAATCCGAAGGGGTTCCAGTTTCGGAGCTGATAGCGCTTGCTATCTGGAAACAATACGGCCTGAACTTGTTAAAGTAACCAACAGGGGGCGGAAGTCCCCCGGCGGTTAGCGAGACGTACCGTAACGTGTTGCTGTCCCGGCCCATAGCCCTGTAAAGCCTCTTACTCAATGCCGCGCTGGATCATCGCTGCGGCCCACCAGATAATCCAGGCTGACGTTGAAGTAGTCTGCGAGGGCGCACAGGGTATTGCAATTTGGGTTATCCTTCCCGTGTTCAAAGCGACTAATAGCCGATTTCGTAACGCCAATGGATTCGCAAAGCGTTGCAACGGTGACATTTGATGCAACACGGAGGGCGCGCAAGCGCTGGGCAAAAATTTCTTTTGAAAACATAAAATTTCCCCTTGACAGTTGAGCGATACTTAACTATAATAAGGGCACAAGGGTTAAGTGACGCTCAACAGCAATAAGTTTTTACTTCTCAATTCTACCACGCTTCACCCCAGCAGTAAAGGCTTTTTAGAACAGTTTGAGCCTATCAAATGTTACTCCATACGCCATTGCTGACTATCGCTTGATTGAGTTAGGTCCCTTGAGTGGGACGGTTGGCGGGCCTGCACATTGTAAATTACATAAACCGCACGATACCCCGACTCCGGTTAACCAACGCTGTACGCGTGGCAAGGGGCGGACGCAAGGGGCGCGTATGCGCCGCCGTTGTTTGGTATCGATACATATAACTTTACGGATGCGGCCCCGTATTATAAGCAGCCGCGCCCCTGTAAAAGGGAAGAAAGGATACGTTATGAATAAGACTGAAACTGTTGCTACCATTAAGGCAGAAGCCGAAAAAATCGGGACTGGCTGGACCGTTGAAAAGCGGCTTGCCGCCGCTCAGGAAGCGAAGGAAACCGCAAGCCCTCTCTATCGTCATGTGCTCAACTCCTATATGTCCGCCAACGGTAAAGCGGTGTCCGTTAAGGGCCTGCGGGATGACAAGGCGGTCAGCGACGAAACCGTGAGTGATTATCAGTTTGGGCTTGCTTGCCTTTATCGGGCGGCTTTGAACTATGCGGACGCCGCCAAAGAGGCTGACCCCGCCGTGGTGAAAAAGCTCCAGAACACCTTATTTACTGAATACAAATCCTTCGCGCACCTGATTACCGGCGCAACCATCAAGTGCAACGCACTGGACGCGGCGGACCTGCGTTCCTTTGCAACGTCCACGAAACGCGGCGGAACTGAGTACGAAACCTACTACCGCAAGGATGGCAGCATTGCAACCCGGATTTCAAAAGGCGTGGCGTATGACGCCGCCGCAAGCCTGAACAGCTTCACGAAGGCGGTGGAGCGAAAGGTGGTGGAGCGCGTGTTAGGGATTGATGGCATCATGTCCACGCCGAACACACGCGACCAGAACGCCGCAAACAAGACAAACGCGAACGCGGCTATTGCTGGAATGTCTCTTGAAAGCGCCAGCAAGGTTGACGCCGCCGCATAAACGCAAGCGGCCCCCAAAGCGGGGGCCGCTCTTTTTTACACCAGCCGCCCGGATCATGGGCGGTACTTTTTTGCACTTTTTCGCTTGTATGGGCCTGTTCGGATCTGCTGACCGGCTCCGGCTGAAACAAAAAATCCCCCGACCGCATTTTAAAATTAGGAGTGTTTTTCATGCGTGACAAAGAGTTTTCGGTAGCAGTAAATTCTCAGCCTTGGCATGGCTTTAACCTCTGTCAAGGTCACGTCTTTGGAGTGTTCCAGGGCACCGCATACGTTTCCGGAAATGTTCCCGCCGGACCTGGCTTCATCAAGGTTTATGAGCGGATCGACAATATCAACGTAGACCGCTGGAAAACCGTCCGGGTATCCCGGTACTCTGAGTTAGGCCGTGAACTGGCTGCCGCGCACGCAAAAAATCCATACGGCGGCGTCAGACTGCGCCCTCAGCCGAAGTGCCACCAGATAACTGCGAGAGACCTGGACTGGGACAGTTGCGGACCAATTGGGCACGTCAAGCGGAGACACGGCGGAGTCCAGGCCGGACAAATCGACTGGAGCAGCAGTAAAGTAGTTTGACAATAGAAAGGAGAATTTTTCCATGCTCAATGCTCACTACATCCACGAGGCTCTTTTGGGCCAGCCAAAGGACCAGACCGGAGTTTCCTTCGGCCCTGGATCCGGCACAGTCGCCCATACGTTCGATGATCTGCGCGCCGCAATCAAACCGTACTGCCCCCGGGTCAACTGGCAGGTCCCCAACTCCGCAGCGTCCAAGTTGCTCAATGCTGGGGTAGAACTCTGGCACAACGGAGACTACATATATGTCTACCACCACACCGCCCAGGGCTACACGCCGATCTGCTTCTGTTCGGCCAAACTGGGCGGTAATGTTCGCCTGCTGATTACCACAAACATCCAAACTGCTGAGCGCCTTGGACCACAGGGATGGGCTTGTTTCAGAGCGCGCTGACGGCACTTTCCGCGCACCAGCATACTGACACCAGACTGGCCCAAAGTGCTCTCTGCAACGCTCTGCGGGCCTGTACAGCACTTTGTTTGCTTGACAGCTGGGTTGGATTTGGGTAGAATTATTATAGAATGGAGGGATAGCCATGCCTGTATTGAGTATATTCTACGGCATTATCGTTCGTATGTATAAGGAAGAAGGCGGCAGACACAAAGAGCCGCACATCCACGCTGAATACTCAGGTGATGAGATTGTGCTGGCTCTCGACGGATCTATCCTAGAAGGAGAAATTCCGCGCAATAAGCTTAAACTGTTGGAAGCTTGGGTAGAGATTCACAGAGATGACTTACTAGCAAACTGGAAATTGCTATCCAACGGAGAACAGCATTTCCGTATTGACCCGCTGAAGTAAGGAGGTGCGACGATGTTGCAACCCAGACTGAAAAAAGTTGAGCCTCTCGATGCTATGAAACTTCGCCTGTACTATGAAACCGGGGAAGTCAAGGTGTTTGATGTGGCGCCGTATGCAACAGGCCCTTGGTTTGGCGAGCTTGCCGATCGTGTCTACTTTCGCACCGTGCAGATGTTGCCCGGCGGATCTGGAATCGAGTGGAGCCACGGGCAGGACATTGCGCCGCACGAGCTGTACGATCTGGGAGTGCCAGAAAAGGCGTTATCTTGCCGCTCGCAAGGAGAAAATTGCAGCGTTGACTGACCAGCTGATTTCGGAGAACATGGAAGCTTTATTGAAATTATGAACGATTTTGAAGTCAAAGTGCAGAGTTACCTTTCAAAAGGACTAGATCATACAATGGCGGAATACTATGCTGCCGGGCGAAAGAAAATCGTTTCAGTTTTTGCCAATGACGATTTCACGCTCACACTAACCTTTGATAATGGCGAAGTGCGCCTTTTAGACTGTAAGCCAATGCTGGAAGTTGGGCACGCGTTTGCTCCATTTCGTAAGCTGGAGAATTTCAAAAGGGTGTATTTGGACGACTGTCAGTGTGTGTCGTGGGATATAGACCCTGATGTGAATAGTGATGAAGTCTGGGAGAACAAGGTTGATTTGTGTCCAGATTGTTGCTATGTAGAAAGTATACCGATACAGGCTCGCTGAGATAGCGGGCCTGTACTTTTTTAGGAGTCGCAGAAATGCGGCTCCTTTTTCATGCCAAAAATGAGGAGGAGAGGGTTGTGGGATCCGTAATAGGTGGCGCAATTTTCCTGTGCGCCTTAGCCGTTGGTGGGTTTGTGGCGGACGAGCTGGACCGCAAGACAGACGGCAAACTATTTGATTACCTGATGGAAAGGATGGGACTGAAATGAAATTTACTGCTGAAAACCTCAAGACTTGTGATGTGGTGGAGTGTCGGAACGGACAGCGCTTCATGATTATGCGCGGATTCACTGACCGCTTGGTTGGAAAGTCGCTGGATAACGATGACCCTAGAGGGTGGCTGGATGTCGGACTGGACGAGAATGTGTGCGACATTGACGATGCCCACGGCTGGGATGTTGTCAAGGTCTATCGTCCGCAGAACGAGGCGTTCTCCATGCAGGTAGACGACACGGAACTGCGAAACTGGGGTGTGGTCTGGGTTCGACCGAAGGAGGTCTCCATGGAAGAGGCGATCTGTATTCTGGAGGAGAAGTTGGGATGCAAGATTAAGATTGTTGACACGGCGGTTGAGTTGCTGTAAAATTGCAATAACGAAGGTGATTTTATGCAAAAACTTGACTTCTCTAGGTTGCTAATAGGCCACGCCCAACGGTCAATGGTGTTTTGCGGCAGTACTGTGGTAAGCAGAAAGCTATGGTTGGCCTCAGTCGAGCAACGGGCAGCTGAAGATAATTTTGCAGTAAACCGTATAGACTTACAAGGCTTTACAGCAAAAGACCCTGTTGAAACCGTTGTAGAGCTAGGAAAAGAGGCGAAATTCGCTCAACACCCAGTCTGTTTGCTGGTGGACGAGTTGCAATGTTGGCCCGATGACTCCGTGATCGACCTGTGTGCAGGTATTCACCGGTGTAATCAACTTGATTTTCCAATCATAGTGTTTTGCACGGGAGATGACAAAATCTTGCGAAAATTGGGCCGGTTATATTCAGACTCAGAAAAGCTGTTTGAGTATATCCATAACTAATGTAGAGCACAGCGAAGCAACGCTGTGCTCTGTTTTTATATCGGATTAGAGGTGAAACCTATGGTGAGTTTCCACGGCCTAGACCCGCAATTTGCAACGCCGACATCTCTGGACCAAATGGCGTACGCATACAAACCTCCAGCTACTTACAAGGAGTACAAGGAGTTCCAGCAATTCATTTGCTACCTGCCGAAGTTTGTGATCTACGACAGCCTGGTTACCCGACAAGACGCGTATCTTCGTTGGCTGAAAGGACCTGATCTGTCTGGAATCCTGCGCAGCGTCGTGGATTACATTGTTCAGGAAGAACGACCAGGAGAGCAGTCTGTGGTTTACAGCGGAGAAGCAAGAGAAAGGGCTAAATGGAGGGAGGAGCGGCGTGTTCGGTACGAACTACGTCGTATTGTTGGTAAGGCAGACAAAGCCGCCCAGTGCCTGGAAGAGTTGAAAGAGCGCCGCAAGCAAGTCAAAGCACTAGAGCGTCGGCTGTCGGTCCTGCAAGGGCAGTACGATCGGCTTTACGAGTCTGTCGCGGCGTCACGCATGATACGAATCAACGCGCTCAAGTCAGAAAATTCTAGGTTAAAAAAATATCTGACGAATTTTATTGACAAGCCAGCCGTAAGTGTGTTATGCTCTCAGCAAGATGACGAATTTTAATTTACATAGAAACGAGGTTGAAGCTATGCCGATTAGATGGAAGTGTGTTCGCGTTGGCAACCGAACCAACTTTGAGGTCGGAAAGATTTACGAAGAGGGGAGGGAGCGTAGTCTCGACGACGGTAGCTATAGGTGGCAAGCGGCTGATTGCGAAAGCGCTGTTGAATGGTTGCGTAAATACGTACCAGAAATCGAATTTGAGGAGGTAAAAACAATGTACAATGTAGGCGACAAAGTTCGGATCGTAAGCGAGTGGGGCCCCGGTTGCAATCAGAATCTCCGGGGGCACATGGACCGATGGCTGGGTCAGGTTATGACGATTAAGGCGGTGGAATTAGACAGTTACACCATGGTGGAAGACGGAGGGGAGTGGGTTTGGTTTGAGCCCGCAGTGTCCGGCCTTGCGGAATTTCAGAAGGCTGATCTGCGCAGCGGAGATGTCGTACAGTGCCGAAACGGACTGCAATACATGGTAATGTTGGATTGCGGAACACACGGCAAGGACATTCTATTGAACATGAAAGATTCAGGCTATAACCTCTTGACCAGTTACAGCGCCGATATGAAGTCTGATGATGAGTACGCAGACTGGGATATTATGAAGGTTTGGCGGGCCAGCATATACGGCAAGGCGCTTATTCCAGACAATATGCAGCTCGTGTTTGAACGTGCTGCGATCAAAGAGATTTCGATGGCGGAAGCTGTCCGCCTCCTGACTGAGCATTTTGGAGAGCAGGTCGAGATCAAGTGAAGAACAAGCGGTTGTCTGTATCTGTATGCGAACAGATTTGGCGTGGCCGTAGGCTGAGGTGCGGAGATGTGTTTGGAGTTGTAAACGGGGCTCCAGTGGTTTTTCACGGAGGAAAGTGCATCCAGAAAGGCCGCCTCGAAGTGTACCGTTTAAGTACAGCTCAGGTGTGGAATCGCCGGACTATTCGGATCAAGTCGTACCTAGGTCAACGCATTATTGAAGCCATGGGGGAGGGTCAAGTATGAACGATGATCAATTCAGAAGAAAGTTCTGCTCAAACCGCTCAAAATCAGAAGATTTATATAACAGTGAGCTCACGACCCGTGAGCGGAGTGCGGTTCTGGCAAAAACGGAAACTGAACTGTGGCGTGTAAAGAACGGCGGGCTACAGATTTCATTTTGCTGGAAACCTAGGCCGTGGAATGTAATCCCGGTCGTAGAAAAAGACAAACTTATATACGGATTCGATGCGTTGACGCTGGAGCCGTGGGGCGAGTTTGGAGTACCAGATAGTGTGCTGCCGAAGGTACAACGGGTGATCGATTACTTTAGACCGCAGTTTGAGGCTCTGTCCGCCAAGGGGCGGCTTTTAAAGCAGTTATAAGTGACGAATTTTATTTTTAGAAGGAAGTACATAATAATGGAAGAGCGAATTTGTGTGCATTGTGGTTGTGTGATCGAGGGCGAGGGTTATTGGGTCGGCTCTGACGTTCTTTGCGATGATTGCGCGTCAGAACTTACTGCAATCTGCTGTGACTGCGACGAGCGATTTTATGTTGCGGACGACTGTGGGGATTCTTGGCATTTTTTGTGCCGCAGTTGTTATGAAGGCAACTACACCAGATGTGAGCGTTGCTGCGAGGCGATACGGTGCGACGAAGCGTTTCATGTTAGCGAAGGCTGCTACGAAGGGGATGACCTCTGCGAAAGTTGCTATAACTTGATCAAAGAGGAACTCACAACTGCTATTCACGACTATTCTTATCGTCCAGATCCACAGTTCCATGGAGTTGGACCTGAGTACATGGGAGTCGAGCTCGAAGTTGACGGAGCCGGAGAGGACAACGACTACGCCGGTCGCGTGCTGACCATTTTGAACGAGGATGAAAACTTCGCATACTGCAAGCACGACGGCAGTTTGGACGATGGGTTCGAGATCGTCACTCATCCGTGTACACTCGCGGTGCATCAGTCTGAGGTGCCATGGGAGGATGCTGTAAATGAGCTAAAGGATCTCGGGTATACCAGCCACGACGCCGGAACTTGCGGCCTTCATGTCCATGTCAGCCGCAAGGCGTTTGGTGAAACCGAGGAAGATCAGGAGGCCGCAATCGCGCGGGTTTTGTACTTTTTTGAGGCACATTGGGACGAGTTGTTGCGGTTTAGCCGCCGTACACAGTCCCAGCTGGATCGCTGGGCAGCTCGCTACGGGTATTCCCACAACCCGAAAGACATTTTGGATAAGGCAAAGGACGCGGACCGGTATACCGCTGTCAATCTGAAGAACCGTCACACGGTCGAGTTCCGTATGTTCCGTGGAACTCTCAAATTGAATACGATCCTGGCTACACTCGAACTGATTCATCTGGTGTGTGACTTGGCAAACCGGCTAGACGACGAGGAGATGCAGGAGTTGTCTTGGATTAAGTTCGTGTCTGACATTGACACCGAGGAGTACCCAGAGTTGATCCAGTACCTAAAGGAACGTCGCATCTATATCAATGAGCCCGTCGAGGCAGAGGCAGAAGTGTAAGGAGGGTTTTATAAATGTGTTGTTTGTTCGGTTTTGTTGATTACAAGGGTGCGATGAGCAAGGCAGAGAAGGATAGACTTGTTCGAATTCTGTCGATTGAGTGTGAGTTGAGAGGAACTGATGCGACTGGGGTCGCGTACTACCAGGGCAAAAATCTTCACATCGTGAAAAAGCCGAAGGCGGCGCGGGATATTCGATTCTCGATTCCAGCCAATGTGCGGGCCGTCATGGGCCATACACGTATGGCAACGCAAGGAGAGCCGGAAAAGAACTACAACAACCATCCATTCGAAGGCAAACTGCCTGATGGACATAAGTTTGCATTTGCTCATAACGGCGTACTCTATAACGAAGACGATTTGCGATTGCAGTACGATCTGCCGGACACCAAGATCCAGACGGACAGTTATGTGGTGGCGCAGGCGTTGGAGTCGATTGGGCACGTTGATTTTGACTCCCTGGGAGAGGTGTCGCAGGAGGTGCTTGGGTCCTTTTGCTTCACCACACTGACACCGGACAATGCGCTCCACATCGTCAAGGGCGACAACCCTATGTGCTTGTACGATTTGACGAAAAAAGGAGTCTTTATCTATGCATCTACCAGGGCAATTCTGGATGCCGCGATGAAACGGCTTGGAATGGGAAGTGTCAAAAAGAGGGAGATCGTTTTGACTGATGGCCAAATCATCAAAATTTCATTGAACGGACAGACTGAGTTCGGTGAGTTCGAAATGCCAGAAGATCCGATGTGGTACGGAGGCTATTACGCAAAGACTCCGGCTGTGTATAGCTACGACTACGACGACGGCTATGCAGAGTATTATGAGAACCTTGTTGAGTTTGCTGAGCGGCTGGGATTTACAGAGGACGACATCAGTTACCTGCGGCATATTGGATACACCCTAGAGGACATCGAAGACTATCTGTATGAAGCACATCCGCGCCAGGGGCGCTATTACGAATGTGAGTCTGCGGACTTAGTTCCCATGTATATGTAAAGGAGTAAATTGTTATGAAAAAAATCACCAATGCCGGATCCTTCAATCCAACCTCTGTTGCGACAGAGGTTAAATCCCTCGATGCAGTCGTTGCAGAAACCATTGTCAAGAACAGCCAGAACTACAACGGTGTGTCTTATGCCAGTATCCCGTTGCATCTTCTCAACATCCCTACATACCAGCGGCAGCTTAATTCGTCCGTAGCGAAAATTGCAGCCGCATGGAATGACAAAAAGTGCGGAGCAATTACGGTTTCTTTCCGCGACGGAAAATTCTATGTTATCGATGGGCAACATCGTGTTGCGGCGGCCAAGATCGCAGGCCGTACTAACATCTTCTCAATGATCTTGACTGGTATGAGCCGCGAGGATGAAATCGGTATGTTTGTCAACCAGAATCAGAATTGTAAAATCGTTTCTGCGTATGACAAAATTTACGCTCAGTCGGACGGTAACATCGCCCCCGGCGCTGAGCTGGTCGCCATGTGTAAGGAGGCTAACATCAAGCTGAAGAACCGTGGCTCAGCTGGTCCTGGCGAACTGGCCTGTGCGGCAGTACTGCGAAACTGTTACGACCGCGTCGGGAGGGATGGCATCCAGTGGATTTTTGATGTTATTCGTACGCTCGGCTGGCACACAGTTCGTCTTGGGTATAGCTCTACTGTTCTCCGCACTCTAGCCAGCCTGCGCTTCCAGAGCGATGACCAGGAAAAACTTAAAAATCAGATCGTTGAGCGGACTGCCGGTATGACTCCGCTTGAGACGATTCGAAAAGCAACCATGTTGCGGCCTACGTACGGAGATACCGCCGCGTTAAATTTGTACTGGGGCGCATGAGCGTCCCAGCCATGGGAGGACGAGGTCAACATGAATAACATCGTAACACAACTTTCTGAGCGACTGGATAAGTGCACAGCGCAAATGCTTCCGATCTGCGGAAAGCTTGTACTGTATGGGGACTGGGACAGTCCGTTTCTGAAGTCCGTACGGAAAAAGGCGGAACAGTTTGGTGTGGAATGTGATACACACGCCAGACGCCCGTTGGGTGTAATCATCGACGAAGAAACAGCGCAATTACCATATCCTCTGCGTATCAAGGTCGATGACAATGACTTGGATATCGACAGCTGTAAAATGAACGGCATGACAAGTGCGGCACAGGCAACATATATGGTTCTCAATGAAATGAATTGCATTGAGGGGAAAAACATCTCGATTGTTGGACGCGGACACGCTGTGTCTGGATTGGCGGGCCAATTAGTCAACAAGAATGCGACAGTTACTGTGGCTCACAGCAAAACGCGCGACATCTTCTCTGTGGTAGACGGAAGTGACGTGATTGTGTATGCGACGCCGGAGCTGATTGTCCCACAGAGGCCAGAAGCGTGGGACGTGGTCGTCGATCTTGGTGGCGTATGGTCGAACGATCCATACACAAATTGCGAATACATCGGCCGGATCGGCGCATTGACTGTAAGCATTTTAATGAACAGGCTGGCGAAGAAGTCGTTATCGGAGCTATGCCTGTAAGCGGATATGATTGCGGAGGCGATAAAATGAGCAGGTTTGACTGGCTGTGCGCCGATTTTTCCGCCAACAAACCAAATGAGGCAAACATGACAGAGCGTCGCCCACTATTTACAGCGTCCGGATGGCCTTCCAATAAATCAATCAATGACATTTTGGTTTGCTTTCTAACGGACAGTGGGCACGAATACATCAATGACTTCGGAGTTGTTTGGTTCCGGTACGGAGGGCAGTGGTGCAAGACAGAACACTGGTACGATGGAGACAACGTGAAGTTTGACTTAATTAGAGAACCAAGGAGGGTTTGCAATGCAAGCGACAGGTGTTATTAGACGCATCGATGATCTCGGGCGGCTTGTTGTTCCTCGGGAGATTCGGCGAAAACTGAAGCTTTGTGAAGGAGACGCAGTTGAGATGTTCGTCGACGGGAAAAATCTGGTGTTGACAAAGTACAATCCGGGCGAACCGATTCTTAAATCTGCGATGTCGTTGCGCGAGGATGTTGTTGCGGCAGACTGGTTGGACGATCAAATTAAACTGCTGGAGCTCATCGACGCGACAATTAAAGTGCTAAAGCAAGAGTGCGGTGAATGATATGAAAAAGATTTGTCAGCTGCAACCTGGCGATATTTTTACTTGGATGGACGCTCGGTTCGTAGTCCTGGAGCACCAAGACGATGGAACAGCGGTTCTGACCGAAGGGAAGATTGGAAATTCCCCGTTCCAGAGCGAGGATACAGAACACCCGTGTGACTACTCCGCCTCTACGGCAAAGAAGAAAATCGACAGCTTCGCCGCCAAACTGGCAGATGACTGCGGCATTGAAGGTGCGCTCATCCCGTTCGAGGTTGATTTGAGACCTACGGATATGTCCGATACGGGATACGGAGAAATCACGGTGCTGGCCGCTCCGTTGACGCTTTGGCAGTACGGGAAGTACAAGCACCTCATTCCGCTGCTGGATGACTGGTGGTGGCTGGCGACGCCCATGTGGGCCCCTTGGAGTTCTCCCTATTGCGATTCCAGCGGCGGCGCCACTTACGCCTTGCGCGTGTACTCCAATGGCAGCTGGTACTACGACAACTGCTCGAGCTCTTATGCGTTGCGCCCCGCCTTGAAGCTGAACTCTAACCTCTCGGTCTCTGTTGACGGAGACGGCGAGAACTGCGGCGAGTGCGATTTCGACCTCGGTAGAATTAACAGTGCAGATCTACTGAATGAATTAAAGCGTAGATTGGAGGATAGCTGTGCAAACTCTATACTTTGAAGGAGCCGGCTGGGAGGATGCTGAGAGTAGCAAGGCGACCATTGGAAACTGTCGGATCCGTACAGCCTTTCATCGAGCAGACAGACAACCGATTTACTTAGAGTTGTCGTGTGCCTCTGTCGGCAAAACCAATCCAGTTTATGTCGGTCATGTCAATCATTGTTTCTGTATCACAAACGATGTCCCAAATGACGACGAGAATCAACACAGTCTCATGGAGCAGTTTTTACACATTGACAAGGTGGCCATTAGAAGGTCGCATCGACCGAGGTTGGTGATTAGCAATGTTAATTTTCCATACACGAAGGATGGTGTACTCCAGGTCGTGACCGGTTTGGGCGGGGATTTTGACAGCATCGAGGTCGTCAACTTGCTGGGTGGTTACTGCGTGTTCAAAAACTCTGGAAGTGGCGTAGATCGATATAACTATGGGGACGAGTTTGTTCTGGATAAAGAGATTTTACAAAGGCGTGAGGCGGTCCGTAAAGCTGTATACGACATGGAATTGCGTGAGCGGAAGGAAGATCGCGCAAACCGCACTCACAAGTTTGTGCATTCGCCTACTGGCGACTATCCGAATTTTTCACTTTGGCCGGATGATGGGACTGGTGCTGTGTTGCACCTCTTACGTCATTTTAACGGATACAACAAACACTATATTATTAACGTAGAGAGCGGAGAGTCCGTAGAGGACTGGGTGGCCTCAATGACCGAGGCTCCGCTGGGGAGGTACGGATGCTGATTCCTAAATATAGTTGTGGGACAGATGATATTTCATTCTGCTTCGATGGGGAAGCGTGTGGAGACACGACTTGTTTCCGCCACCCCAGCAACATGATTCACAAAGAGATCCCGCACAGCTTTGCAAAGTTTGCTGGGACTGCGATATGCCCGAAAAAGACAGAAAAAAGACGCAAATCATGACAAAGATAAGATTAAATAAGGAGGACAATATGAACGAAAAGATGATTACATACAAAGGGACCGACAAGGACATGAAGTGTCGTGGTGGGTTTCAGTACGAACTGGGGAAAAAGTACGAGGATAATGGTGCAGTCCGATGTGGCGGGCGCGGATTCCACTCCTGCAAGGCTCCGCTGGATGTATTTCGCTATTTCGCACCAAATAAAAGCCGGTATTTCGCTTGCCTCGTGGGCGGGACCGTAGACGAAGACACCGCGGACAGCAAGATCGCGTCCTCTGAGCTGGAGCTGAAAGCGGAAATTGGGATCCCCGGGTTGGTTAAAGCACACATCGAGTACGTTAAGGCTCATACTACAACGGAGCACACTGACCACAAACAGGCAACCGCCGGGGACTGTGGAGCCGCAACC
>ERZ791881.1277-NODE-1277-length-16899-cov-3.067205_pt1 | contig 16899 bp, 12 predicted proteins | sample MGYA00510161_ERZ791881 | MGnify/ENA primary metagenome ERZ791881 (study PRJEB30046, sample SAMN00792073) | human gut metagenome | study: EMG produced TPA metagenomics assembly of the A metagenome-wide association study of gut microbiota in type 2...
CACAGGCACAGGGGTGGAATTTGTTTCTCTGGCGGCGGCGAAGGGCTGTGATGCCTATCTGACGGCGGATATCAAATATCATGAAGCGCAGAAGGCGGTCGAGCTGGGCATTGCCGTTGCGGATGTGACGCATTACGCGAGCGAGGTGCTGATTGTGCCTGTTCTGCAGGAAAAATTGCAGGCGGCGGCAAAGGAAAACGGTTGGAATATCGAGGTTGTCTGCTCCGCGGTGGATGGGCAGACCTTCTGGACGATAGAGTAAGGAGGGAAGACAAGTGGAAACAAGAAAAGTAAATGTAATGGGAAAGGAAGTGCAGATTCCCAAGGACATGACCTTCGGGGAGCTGGCAAAGGAATTTGAGGGCGAGGTTTTCGGCAAAATTCTGGTGGCAAAGCAGGGGAATTCCCTGCGCGAATTGATTTGCCCCATCCGCACCGATGAGGATATTACCTTTTTGGATTTTCGGGATAAGGAGGGTGTGCGCGTTTATGAAAGAGGGATTTCCCTGCTGCTGGTGAAGGCGGTGCGCGATGTGCTGGGGACAGCGACAGGCGTGGAAATCGAACATTCCCTGCGGGGCAATCTTTATTGCGAGCTGCGCAGCCCACAGCAGGTGCCGGATGCAGATCTGCTTGCCAAGATTGAGGCACGCATGAAGGAATATGTTGCGGCGGATACGCCTATTGTGAAGCATGTCTGCCCCAGAGAGGTTGCCATTTCCATCGTGAAGGAGCAGGGCTTGCAGGATAAGGTGGAGCTGTTCCGCTATCGCACGGCTTCCAATATCAACCTTTATGAACTGGATGGCTTCTATGATTATTTCTTCGGGTATATGCCGGATTCCGTCGGCGCATTGGAATGGTTTACGCTGATGCCCTTTGAAACAGGCTTTCTGGTGCGCTTCCCCGATCCTGCAAAGACAGGGGATCTTCTGCCGGAGGAGCAGCCCAGAAAAATCAGCAAGGTATTTCTGGAGCAGATGCACTGGTGCCAGCTGATGCAGGTGCGGAACGTGGCGGAGCTGAACCGCACGATTGTTGAGGGGAAATTCGGTGACCTGATTCGCGTGAATGAGGCATTGCATGAAAAGAAAATTGCGGAAATCGCAGATCAGATTCATCAGCGGATGGATAAGGTGCGTGTGGTGCTGATTGCGGGACCTTCCTCCTCCGGCAAAACCTCCTTTGCAAACAGACTATGTATTCAGCTGCGCGCGCTGGGCGTGAAGCCGCACAAGGTTTCTCTGGACGATTATTTCCTTAATCGGGAGGACACCCCTCTGGATGAGCACGGCAAGAAAAACTTTGAGCGCATGGAGGCGTTGGATTTGAAGCGGCTCAATCAGGACTTGAAGCAGATTATCGCGGGGGAAGAAGTAGAGCTGCCCTATTACAACTTCCTGACGGGCAAGCGTGAGCACAGCGGTGAATTTGTGCAGCTTGGCGAGGGCGAAATTCTGGTAATGGAGGGCATCCATGGCTTAAATGACCGCCTGACCCCCGAAATTCCGGCGGAATACAAATTCAAAATCTTCATCAGCGCCATTACGCAGCTGAATGTAGACGACCACAACCGCATTTCTACCTCCGACAGCAGGCTTATCCGCCGCATTGTGCGCGATTTCCAGTTCCGCGGCAGAAGCGCCAGAACGACCATAGAATCCTGGGGAGAGGTGCGTCAGGGCGAGGAGGATAATATTTTCCCGTTTCAGGAGAATGCGGATGCGGTGTTCAATTCCGCAACGTTATATGAGCTTTGTGTGCTGAAGCAATACGCAGAGCCACAGCTATTCGCGATTGAAAAAAACATGCCGGAATACCCCACGGCAAAGCGTTTGATTAAATTCCTGAGCTATTTCCTTGCCGCGCCGGGGCTGGAAATTCCGAATAATTCCTTGATTAAGGAATTTGTCGGCGGGAGCTGCTTTAAGGTTTGACAAGGGAACGAAATTCATTTATAATGATTTGGATTATGTGAGTAGGTCGGACAGTCGCGCTCGTAGGAGTGAGGAAAGTCCGGGCTTCGCAGAGCAGGGTGCCGGCTAACGGCCGGTGGAGGCGACTCCAAGGATAGTGCAACAGAAATAGACCGCCGAATTCGTTTCGGTAAGGATGGAAAGGTGGGGTAAGAGCCCACCGCTGCGGCGGTAACGTCGCGGGCCCCTGTAAACCCCACCCGAAGCAAGACAAACAGAGACCATGGGGCTGCTCGTTCCGTCTCGAAAAAGTCGCACGATGCCGTTGGCAACAACGGACCAAGATAGATGGCTGTCTGAAAAACAGAACCCGGCTTACAGGCCTGCTCGCGTTTTCAAATCTTTCGGCGTAGTTTATTACCCGATAGAAAAAACTTTTTCTCATTAGGAAAACTACGTTTTTAATCTTCGGGAAAGTATTTTCTACCCTATAATTAACCACTAAAAAAAGTCCTCTTTCGAGGACTTTCTTGCTTTTTTTACACAAACTCCACAACCCAGAAGCCGATTTTCACAGTATCCACATCACAGCCGGTATGCTTAACGGTAATGGCATTGCTGCTCAGCGTATAGGAAAAGTTGATGAGGGAATCGAAATTATTATTCAATCGTTCTGTGATAACGAATGTTTTTTCGAGATTTACTGTCTGAATTGTCACCGAGCCGCCGTAGGAAGGGCTTTTCGGTGCGGTATACACCACATACTGAATCGAGCGAATCACCGAGCCGCCGTTTTGCAGCAGGGAAGAAATGCTCTGCCCATCGGGGGGCGTGCCAAGCTTTTTATTGATAGCGGCGAGGGTTTCCTCTGCTGTGGCAATGCTTGCTTGAATCGCCGCCACCTTTTGCTCCGCCTGTGCCAGCTGTGCATCAATGGCGTCCATGTTTTCATTGAAATCCTGAATGTCATAATAATCTTCGTTATCGGGCTTGATAAAATCATAATTTTCTGTAAAAGTGCTCATTTGCGTCACCTCCTTTCTGCCCTCATGATAAAGCCCCCTTAGTCTCATGGGGTCTCATGTTGTAATATTGCTGCAATATTTCAGTTTTGTTACAAAACGCCCAAACCCCTTGCCAATTTCCCTCTCGGCTGATATGATAGCTATGCAAAGTAAAACTGACGCAGGAATGGAAACCAAACCGGAACGGAAGAAACGGAAGCCGAATCCTTGAATGGGTGTGGAGGAAGCGGAAGGGCCGGAAGGGAAGGGGCGGCGGAAAGGACGGCGGCGGAATGAACTGCATTTCGTTGTATAATTATGAAACGAAGCGAACATTTAAAATTAAAAAAAGGAGGAATGAGACCAATGAAGAAACTTATCTCTATGGTCATGGCTGCAGCTATGGTAGTATCTCTGGTGCCCGCAACAGCATTTGCTGACACAGGTTCTGCTAAAGCAGTAGCTAAAGTTATCGATGCAGCTGACGTATCCAAAGATGCAACAGCAGAAACTGCAATGGATAACGAAACAACAGAACTGCAGCTGAAGGTTGACGGTAACGGTCAGTATGCAACAGGTTCTACAGCCAAGCATGAACTGACATTCACACTGGATGGTGCTGAATTCAAGACATTTACAGCAGCAGAAATTGCAAAAAATGTTAAAGTTACAAGAGGTACTACTGCTGTAACAAACATTACTGCAGATAACATCTCTGAAGTTGAAAAAGACGGCTTCAAGCTGACAATCACAAATGTTGAACTGAAAGACGAAGACATCATCTCCGTAGATCTGCACAGCAACATTAAGCTGAAAAGCGTATCCGTTGGCAAAAAGGCTACAATCGCCGTTGACGGTGCTATGGTAACAACAGATGATCTGACATTCGCAGAAGTTAAAGATACAGGTATCAAGGCTTCCGTGAAGAAGGTAGCAGAAATCACAGAAGAAGGTATCTCTGCACTGGAAAAAGATCTGAAGATCGAAGCTAACGTTGGCAAATTTGAAAAAGGTCAGAAATTCACACTGAAACTGTCCAACGGCTTTGAATTCAGCAAGCTGGAAGAAGTTCAGGACGTTTACAGTGTAGAACAGCCCGTTAAAGGCGAAAAAGAAGTTACTATCGAAGTAACAGCAGACGATGACACAACAGATACAATCACAATCCCTGCAGCTAAGATGGTAATCTCCGCTGAATCCGCTAAGGTTGGCACAGAATGCAAACTGACAGTTAAGGCTGTTAGAGGCGATAATAAAGAAGGCTTTGCTGACACAGCAGACGCAATCGTTATCGCTAAGGTTGTTGCAGATGCAATCACAGTAACTGTTGATGAAGACGAAGATCTGCCCGTAATCTACAGCGGCGTTAACGTTGCTAACGAAGGTATCACAGATGACTCCGACCACGAAGCTCTGGAAGTTACTCTGGAAGAACCCACAGCAGGCACACTGGATGCGAAAAAAGCTCTGACAATGGAACTGCCCGAAGGCGTTTATGTAACAGACGTTAAATTTGGCGATAAAGATTTCATCGAAGGTAAGAGCGATAGCAATGCAGCTGATGTTTTCAAAGCAGCTTACAAGAAGGGCGACTACGAAACATTTGAATTCGCTAGAAGAACTCTGGTAGCAACACCCGAAACAGATAAAGACGGCGGCAAACTGGAATTCACACTGACACTGGTTGCTGAACCCGGCTTCACAGGCGACGTTACTCTGAAAGTAGACGGCGCTGGCATGGATAAGGCTCAGGAAGTAAAGATTGCTAAGTTTGTATCCCCTTACACAGTAGAAGCTTCTCAGAATGACCTGATCATCGACTACAGAAACACAAAGGTTCCTACCAACATCGTTGTGAAGGAAGCTGAAGATGGTCTGTGGAAGAAGGACTCCGTATTCAAATTCAGCCTTGACAGAAATATCGACACTGAAGATGATGCTACTTACACAGTAGACGACAAGTCCGATATGGAAGTTAAGAAGATCAAAAACGATCTGGGCTTCAGAGTTGACAAAGAATCCGGCGATGCAGCAACAGTAACAATCTCCGACATCTCCCTGTACATGAGCAGAAGCCTGGCAGCAGGTGCTTACGATCTGCAGCTGGATACAACAGGTTCCGATAAATTCATGAAGCAGAATGTTTACAGCAACATTGCTGCACCCGCAACAGGTAAGACAGATGAAAGAACAGTTGCTTACCAGTACTACAACAACGATGACAACTTCAAGCACGTTGTTAAAGAAGGTTTCGTAAACATCATCACAGCTGGTAGAGACCAGGATGATGCTTCCTTCACAAAGAAGGTAGTAGTTCCCGTTGGCGAAAAATACATCATCGCAGGTGAAGAACAGGTTGCTCTGGATGTACCCGCTTACATCTCCGCTCAGGGCTACACAATGCTGCCCGTAAGAGCAGTTGCTACAGCACTGGGTATCAACAACAACAACGTTCTGTGGAACCAGGCTTCCAGAACAGTAACAATCCTGTATGGTCAGAGAATCATCACTATGGTTGCAGGCCAGAAGGTTGTTACAGTTAACGGTAACACAATCCCCGCATCCGCTACAGTACAGATCAAAGACGGCAGAACATTCCTGCCTATGAGAGATCTGGCTACAGCTCTGGGCGTAACAGACATCACATGGGATGCAGCTACAAAGACAGCTACAATGAACGGTAACCAGAATAAGTAATTATTCTTTCCTTCATTCTAACTGAACAAGTAGAATCTCTAAGGACACTCCGAAAGGAGTGTCCTTTTTTTGCATAAAAAAAAGACCTGTTTAAGGTGTGTCCCAATAAGAAAACATGAAGAAAATGAAATAGCTGAAAGTCTGCGGATACAAGGAAGTTTCCCGCAGGCATCCTTTGACTTAGGCTGTCAAGGGGAACTGACGTAGTAGCCGTAGCTTTCAGCATTTTAGAATTCATGGTTTTTTATTTGGGCGCACCTTTTGTAGGTCTCATTTTCTTTAGCGGAAGGTTTTCGCAAGCGCCTTTATCGCCTGCTCCGCAAGCAGCGTTTCCCCATGCTCCAGCAGGTAATATTTCGCCAGTGGCGTGGAAATGTGCTTCTGACCGTATTCCTTCAAAATGCGCTCCGCATCCTCTGCGGTTTCCTCCGTGGTGTATGTATCCCCCTGCATCACAAGGAAATACTTCCCATCGTTTTTATAAACCGCGCTTTCGCCCTTGAACACGCCATCCAGACGCAGGCTCACGCCAATCACATCATCCAGAGAAGGGAAGGAATAAATCAGAATATCCGAATTTTTTTCCTCCTCATGCGCCAGTGTATCCATGGGCTTCTTTTTCCAGCGGCGCAAATCCTCGTCCGCGTGTTTCTCTTTATTGTTCACCTTCGTCACGATGATCATGATACCATCGCCCCCCGAAGGGATCGCTTCTACCATCAGCGGTGTGTTTTCCGAAATGAAATCCTCCTCATCCAACGCCTGCTCCATAATATCCCGAAACAGCTTCTGCGTGCGCTCCGAAGGGGAAATCAAATCCTCCAGTTTGATTTTTCTTTCCGCTAAATCTGCCTTTGTCAGGGTCAGCTTCAGCTGATTTTCGCTTATCCGTTCTATTTTCATGCTATCACTCCCTTTTTCCCGTTTTGCGGGGCATGATGCGGAAACGGTCAATTTATTACTATAGTATATGCAATCCTGCGCCGGATGTAAAGAGGGGATTGCCGCCAAAGTTTTGAATTTTTTATGAACACCCCAATTTCTTACAATTTCTTGAATTTTTGCCGCTTTGGTTGACACTGCGCCAATAAACCTGTAAAATATATTAGATAAAATGCGATTTTTGTGTGAAAATGTTTTATTTTCAAAGGATATATTTTTTTTGGAGGGAATCACATGAGCGATGATAAAATCGGCAATAAAACAGGCTCGGAGGGTCTGAGCGAAACAGATAAGGGCTATTATGAGGATTTATATAACGACCTGCCGAAGGAGGTTGTGGATATCCTCATGCAGACGCACCCCCTCATGGGCAAGAATGACGACCTTGAGGCAACCGCCTACCGCGCACGCCGCCCCCAGAGACGCGAGGACGTGGAGGAGGTCAAAGAGGCGAGGATGCAGCAGGTCGGCAACGAGATTAACGAGGTGAGCCGCGCACCCCAGCAGGAGGGCGACCCTACCCGTTACGTTTCCCGCCGCGCAAGAAATGCGGAAAGCGCGCATACTTCCGCCCCGAAGGGGAATACAATGAATCAGGATGATTATGATGATGGGATTCAGTATGTAAGCGTGCTGCCCGCGCGTAAGAAATCCAAAATCGTGGAGGAGGTTACCTTGCAGACCGCTGCCCCCGCGAAGCATCATGGCAAAAAGAAAAAGCATAAGAAGGAAAGAGAACCCTTTGACGATATGGGCATGGAGGAAAGAGATTATCGCCCCCGTTATGAGGATATGGATTTTGAGGAGCGCGCAAAGCAGGAGCACCTTGACAGCCTCTATGACGATGAATATTATGACGATTACGGCAGAGGCAGAGGAAAGCTGCCGATGATTCTCGGCGTGGTTGCCGTTGTGCTGATTATTTTCCTCATTTTCCGTACCGTTAGCCTGAGCAGTAAGCTGGAGGAGGTACAGAACCAGCTGACACAGTCTCAGGATTATAAGCAGAAATACGAGGATATGCAGCTGGAAAATATGCAGCTGCAGGAAAAACTGGACGGTAAGGACACCAAAACGACAGGCAATTCTGATACTGCGGACACCAAGGTGGACACCAAAAAGGACACCGCATCCACATCCTCCGGCACCAAGGAATATACTGTAAAAGACGGTGATACCATGTGGACAATTGCCCAGAGCCAGCTTGGCAATGGCGCGGAATATCAGAAGATTCTGGATGCCAACGGCCTGAAGGAGAGCGATACCTTAGCGCCCGGCACAGTAATTAAAATCCCACAGTAAGAACAGGAGTGTAGCATGAGCGATTTGGAGAAAAGAACTCTTGTGGAATTGAGAAAAATGGCGAAGGAGCTGGGGATTCCTGCCATTTCCGGTTTAAAGAAAAGGGAATTGATTGAGAAAATTGAGCAGTCCTCTGAGGTGCAGAAAAATGATTCTGTACCTCGGTCGGCTGCTTCCGACTTTTCTCATAGAAATTTCGACGAAAAAACCGAAGCTCCGCAGGAGCATACGGAAAGGGAAAAGCAGTTTTTTGAGGAATTGGGAGAGGGGATTCTGGAGGTACTGCCGGATGGGTATGGGTTTCTGCGTGCGGAAAATTGCCTGCCCGGCGCAAATGATGTGTATGTTTCTCCGGCGCAGATTCGCAGATTTAATCTGAAAACAGGCGACAGAGTGATGGGGAATGTACGCCCTGCCAGAGAAGGCGAAAAGGTCGGCGGTCTGGTTTATGTGCAGACGGTCAATGGAGATGCGCCATATCTTGCGATTCACCGCCCGAATTTTGAGGAGCTGACACCTATTTATCCTGAGGAGAAGCTCAAGCTGGAAACAGTGCAGAGAGAACTCTCCGGTCGCATCATTGATCTGATTGCGCCTATCGGCAAAGGGCAAAGAGGGATGATTGTTGCACCGCCGAAGGTTGGGAAAACAATCCTTTTGACGAAGATAGCAAATGCAATCACCTGCAACCATAAGGAAGTGCATCTGATTGTACTGCTGATTGATGAACGCCCTGAGGAGGTAACGGATATTCAACGCTCCATCGAAGGGGAGAATGTGCAGATTGTGTATTCTACCTTTGACGAGGAGCCGGAGCATCATAAAAAGGTAACGGAAATGGTTCTGGAACGCGCGAAGCGCATGGTGGAGCAGGGGAAGGATCTGGTTATCCTGCTGGACAGCATTACTCGTTTGGCACGTGCGTATAACCTGACGATTCCGCCAAGCGGACGTACGCTGTCCGGTGGTCTGGACCCCGCGGCACTGTATATGCCGAAGCGGTTCTTTGGCGCAGCCAGAAATATTGAAAACGGCGGCAGTCTGACGATTCTTGCAACTGCGCTTGTGGATACGGGCAGCAAAATGGATGAGGTTGTGTTTGAGGAATTCAAGGGCACCGGCAACATGGAGCTGGTGCTGGATAAGCGCATGGCAGAGCGGAGAATCTTCCCTGCGGTGGATATTATGAAATCCGGCACAAGACGAGAGGAAAAGCTGTTTACCCCTGAGGAGCTGGAGTGTAATTATGCGCTGCGGCGGATGGCGGCACAGCTGAATCATACGGATATGATTGAAGGCTTTTTTGACCTGATGCGCAAGTCCAAAAATAACAAGGAATTCATGGAGCGGCTGCACGTTTGGGAAAAAACGTTAGGTCTGCATGAAAAATAACCTCGGTTTTTGGATAAATCTCTCAAGAATACGGAAAATGCTGATTTTTCGGGGAATTGCAGTTGCCAAGCCGAAAAAAATATGCTATAATGCTCATGTTGTCTTTAAATAACGTAGATTATTGATCAACAAATACGAAAAATGAGGTGAAAGAAAATGCGCGAAGGTATCCATCCCGAATACAAACAGGTAAAAGTAAGATGTAACTGCGGCAATGAATTTGTAACAGGTTCCACAAAGGACGAAATCAGAGTCGAAGTTTGCTCCAAATGCCATCCCTTCTACACAGGCAGCCAGAAACTGCTTCTGGAAGCCGGCGGCAGAGTTGAAAAGTTCAACAAGAAATACGGCAGAAAGTAATTCTTTTCGGATTGCTGAGCTGCAAAAAATCAAGACAGAATATAAAAAGGGCGAGATCGCAGGATCTTCGCTCTTTTTTTATGCAGGAAGATTGTCGAAAAAAGGAAAGTATGATAAGCTATAAGAACGGATTATCGCTTGGCGGTTCAGTCACTCTCTGTAAAGGGGGTGATGCTATGAATTGTGTTACATATTCTGATTTAATTCAGATTGGTATACTTGTAGTAGCGCTTATCTCCCTGTATCAAAATAGGGGATAAATAAAAAACGACCGCCTAACAAGAGTTAGACGGTCTTTCTTGAGATATTAGGACTGACCGCCCGACCAAAAGCGGTAATCCTTTTATTGTAGCTATTATCGCCCTGTGTAAAAACAGGAGATAAATAAAAAATGTTGCCTAACAAGAGTTAGACGGTCTTACTTGATTAATCAGGACTGACCGCCCGACCAAAAGCGATAATCCTTTTCTTATCTTCATGATAGCAAAAGAAAGTGATTCTGTCAATAAAAGCGTTTTGCTTAAACGCGTTTGATATGCTATAATAAGTACCTGTTAAAAGGAGATGATTCTGTGTCAGATAGAAAAAGACCAACTAACATCGGCGGTCAGGCGGTCATTGAGGGCGTTATGATGCGCGGAAAAAAGATATATGCAATGGCAGTGAGAAATCCCGAAGGGGAAATTGTTGTGGAAAAGAAGCCTGTCGGCGGCCTAGGGAAAAAAGGGCTGTTCAGATACCCTATTTTCCGCGGCATGGCGGCGTTTGTGGATTCCCTTGTTACCGGTACGAAAATACTGATGCGTTCTGCGGAAATTGCAGGCGAGGGTTGGGAGGAGGAAGAGCTTTCCCCTTTTGAGCAATGGCTGAAGGAGAAGCTGGGGGATAAAATCAACGATATTCTGATTTATTTCAGCGTATTCATTTCCCTGCTTCTGGGCATGGGGCTGTTTTTTGTGCTGCCTGTTGCCATCGGGAATTTATTCAAAACCCTTGTGCCGACATGGGCACTGGGCATTATCGAAGGCTTGATTCGTATTGCGATTTTCCTTGGCTATCTCTGGCTGATTTCTCGTATGAAGGAGATTAAGCGCGTATTCCAATACCATGGCGCAGAGCATAAGACGATTGCATGTTTTGAAAGCGGCAAGGAGCTGACGGTGGAAAACGTACGCCCCTGCACAAGGCTGCATAAGCGCTGCGGCACAAGCTTTCTGCTGTTCGTGATGCTGATTTCCATGATTGTGTTTTTCTTCGTTCGGACGGATGTATTCTGGCTGCGGCTGATTACAAGAATCTGCCTTGTGCCGTTTATTGCGGGGATTTCCTATGAGGTTATCCGCTGGGCGGGCAATTCAGAAAGCAGCTTCGTGAAAATCGTCAGTGCGCCGGGACTTTGTCTGCAAAAGCTGACAACGGCAGAGCCGGATGCAAGTCAGATAGAATGTGCCATTGCGGCAATGAAAGGGGTTCTGGAAGATGAGCCTGAGGAATAAAACCATTGCAGAGGCATTGCGCGAGGGGAAGCAGCGTTTGCGGTCGGCGGGAAAGGATGCCTACGCCGTTGAAGCAGAGCTGCTGCTCGAAAAAGCTGTCGGTCTGAATCGAACGGCTTTATTTTTGCGTGGAGAGGAGCCGCTTTCTGCGGAGGCTGCGATGCAGTATGAAGGCTTTCTTGCGGAACGGGAGAGCGGTCGCCCGACGCAGTATATCCTCGGCACATGGGAGTTCATGGGACTTCCCTTTTCTGTGGGCGAGGGCGTGCTGATTCCCAGAGGGGATACGGAAATTCTTGTGGAAACCATTCTGGAGAAGCAGCAGACAGAACCACTGCGGACGATTCTGGATATCGGGACGGGGAGCGGCTGTATTCCTGTCAGCCTGTCCCATTACGGGCAATTTGAATATGTTCTGGCGGTGGATATCAGCCGGAAGGCGTTAGGCTATGCAACGAAAAACGCGGCGGCAAATCATGCGGAAATTTCGTTTTATGAGAGTGATTTATTTCAAAATATACCTGCGCAGTGGAGAGGACAGCTGGATGCGATTGTTTCCAATCCGCCCTATATTCCCAAGGAGGATATCGCAGGGCTGATGACGGAAGTGAAGGACTTTGAACCCAGAAATGCACTGGACGGCGGCGCGGACGGTCTGGATTTTTACCGCGCGATTGCAGCGGAAAGCCGAGAATGGCTGAAACAGGGCGGCTGGCTGTTTTTTGAAATCGGCTATGATCAGGGAGCAGCCCTGCGCACGCTTTTGGCAGACTTTGGCTATACGGAAATCGGCATCCGACAGGACCTGGCAGGACTGGACAGGGTTGCCTTTGGGAGATATACAGGAAAGAAGGAGGGGGCATAAAAATGTTAGACCGTTTGGCGGAAATCGAAACGAAATATGAGGACTTGGCGGAACAGATTAACGACCCCGACGTGATTGCCAATCAGACAGAATGGCGCAAGCGGATGAAGGAATACAGTGATATAACTCCCATTGTAGAGAAATATCGGGAGTATAAGCAGGCGAAGGAAGGGATTGCCGAAAGCCTTGCCATGCTGGAGGAAAAGCAGGAGGAGGATTTTCGGGAGCTTTTGAAGGAGGAGCTGGCGGAAAACAAGGAAAAGGCGGAAACGCTGAAGCAGGAGCTGACGCTTTTGCTGATTCCCAAGGACCCCAATGATGAAAAGAATGTTATCATGGAAATCCGCGGCGGCGCAGGCGGCGATGAGGCAGCATTGTTTGCAGGGGATTTATTCCGCATGTATGCGCGCTATGCAGAGCGGAGAAAATGGAAGATAGAAATTATGAATACGAGCGAGAGCGACCTTGGTGGCTTTAAGGAAATTTCCTTTATGATAAAGGGCGAGGGAGCATATTCTCGTTTGAAATACGAAAGCGGCGTGCATCGTGTGCAGCGTGTGCCGGTGACGGAAAGCGGCGGGCGCGTGCATACCTCAACGGTGACGGTGGCAGTGCTGCCGGAGGCGGAGGAGGTCGATGTGCATATTGATATGAACGATGTGCGCGTGGATGTGTTCCGTGCATCGGGCAACGGCGGTCAGTGTGTCAATACAACGGATTCTGCGGTGCGGATGACGCATATCCCGACGGGGATTGTGGTTACCTGTCAGAATGAGAAATCGCAGCTCAAGAATAAGGAGCAGGCGTTAAAGGTGCTGTATGCCCGTGTATATGAACGGGAGCGGCGCGCGCATGATGCGGCAATTTCCGCCGACAGACGCTCGCAGGTCGGCACAGGGGACAGAAGTGAGCGTATCCGCACCTATAACTTCCCGCAGGGCAGGGTGACAGACCACCGCATTGGACTGACACTGCATAAGATTGATGCCATTATGGATGGCGATTTGAATGAAATGATGGATACCCTCGCAACGACAGACCGAATGGCGAAAATGCAGGAGACATAAGAGCAGAAAAGAGGATAGCAATGAAAGAATTGTGGGAATTATTTTCTTCTTTTGCACGCATTGGCGGCTTTACCTTTGGCGGAGGCTATGCCATGCTGCCGATGCTGCAGAAGGAGGTTGTAGAAAAGCGCCAATGGGCAACAGAGGATGAAATGCTGGATTATTTTGCAATCGGGCAATGCACCCCCGGCGTTATTTTTATCAATACGGCGACCTTTATCGGCTATAAGCAGAAGGGCATACCGGGCGCGATTGCGGCAACGGTCGGGAGTGTGTTCCCGTCGCTGTGTATTGTGATGTTCATTGCGGCAGTGCTGAAAAACTTTGCGGAGCTGGCAGTGGTGCAGCATGCCTTTGCAGGGATTCGCGTTGTGGTCAGCGTGCTGATTCTCAATGCCGTGATGGGACTGCGGAAAAAATCCATCGTGGATAAGCTTTGTGTGGTGATTGCGGCGGTTTCCTTCCTTGTATCCGTATGGGTGGATATTTCCCCTGTCTGGATTGTGCTGGCGGCGGCGATTCTCGGCATTGCTGTTTCCTGCGGAAGGGAGGCGAAGGAGAAATGATGAGCCTTCTGATTTTGATTTTTGAATTTTTCAAGATTGGGCTGTTTTCTATCGGCGGCGGTCTGGCAACGCTGCCCTTCCTCTACCGTCTGGCGGATAAATATCCATGGTTTTCCGCGAAGCAGATTCCCGATATGATTGCTGTTTCGGAATCGACCCCCGGCCCCTTGGGCATCAATATGGCAACCTATACGGGCTTTCAGCACAGCGGCGTTATCGGCAGCATTGCGGCAACCTTTGGTCTGGTGTTGCCCTCAGTTATCATTATTATTCTGATTTCCAAGGTGCTGGAAAAATTCCGCAGCAATAAATATGTGGAGTATGCGTTTTACGGACTGCGTCCTGCGGTTATGGGGCTGATTGCGGCGGCAGGCTTTGGCGTGCTGATCGGGGCGCTGTTTCATTCTGCGGCGCTATCTGATTTAACGCTTTCCAATTTTGGCAGCTATATCGGCATTGAGGAATGTATTTTGTTTGTGGTGCTGCTGTTCGCAACGAATAAATGGAAAAAGCACCCGATTTTTTATATCGTGCTGAGTGCCATTGTGGGGATTGTTTTTGCGCTCTGATGCGGCATGAAGGCTTTGTCCCTGCCATATCCTTTTTCTAAGAGGGTATGATGGGGTGATTTTATGGAAAAGGTCTGGGTGCTCCTTCTGGTGGGGTATCTGATGATGATAAGGACGGCAGAGAGGCGGAACGCCGCGGGTGCTGTCCTTTGCTTTTTGGAGGGGGCTTATCTGGCGATGCTCTGCTTTGCAGTTTTGCCGCCTGCCATGGGTACGGCGCGGTTCTGGGGTGCGGCAGGCTGTGCGGCGGCAGGCTGCGGGACGGGATTTTTGGCAGAGAAATATCTTCCATGGGATGTGCTTTTGCGGCGCGCGCTGTTTCTTTTTCTGACGGCGGCGGTCTGCTTCTCATGGGAGATTCCCGTATTTCCGCTGGCGCTTCTGGGCGGCGTGGGGCTGTATCATGCCTCGGCAGGCATTTTGCCTGAGCCTGTTTCCATACGAAACGCACTTTTTAGCGCAGGTGGCTTTCTTGCGGGAGTATTTCTCTTTTCGCCGCTATTGTAGCGGAAAAAAGGAGAAATTTGCCAAGCCTTCTTTTTTTTGGTATGATGAAAAGGAAAATGTACAGAATAGCATACAAAACAAAATTTTTGTAGAAATAGAGAAAACCTTAAGGGGGTTTATTATGGAACGAATTGAAAAAAAGGAACTGAAGAAGCTCATTCGGGAAAATGTGAAAACGCTGTACCGCAAAACACTGGAAAATGCATCGCCTGAGGAGCTGTATCAGGCGGCAGTGTTTGCTGTGCGCGATGTGATTACCGATAAGTGGATGAAAACCCATGATGAATATTATGAAAGGGATGCAAAGGTGGTTTATTACCTCTCCATGGAATTTCTGATGGGGCGTTTCTTTGGCAATGCACTGATCAATCTGGAAATGTTCGATGAGGTGAAGGAGGTTTTTGCGGAGCTGGGCATTGATTACAATATGGTGGAGGAGGCGGAGCCCGACCCCGGCCTTGGCAACGGCGGCCTTGGCAGATTGGCGGCCTGCTTTCTGGAATCCCTTTCCACGCTTTCCCTGCCGGCTTACGGCTGTGGGATTCGCTATCATTACGGCATCTTTGAGCAGCGGATTGAAAACGGCTATCAGGTCGAGGTGCCGGATAACTGGCTGGAAAACGGCGACCCCTGGGGCATTAAACGGAATGAATATGCCGTTGAGGTCAAATTTGGCGGCAATGTGCGCGCAGTGGAAAAGGGCAACGGCGAATATCGCTTTGTGCAGGAAAATTATCAGTCTGTAACGGCAATCCCGTATGATTATCCGGTGATTGGGTATGGCAATAATACTGTAAATACCCTGCGTCTATGGGAGGCAAAGCCCAAAACCAGACTGGATTTGAAATCCTTCAATGAGGGCAATTATCAGAAGGCGGCGGAGGAGGAACTGCTTGCCAATACGCTGACGGATGTGCTGTATCCTGCGGATGAGCATATACAGGGGAAGGAGCTGCGTCTGCGGCAGCAGTATTTCTTCATTTCCGCAACGGTGCAGCGTGTGATTGCGCGCTTCAAGAAAAAGCATACCGATTTCAACGAACTGCCAGATAAGGTGGCATTTCAGCTGAATGATACCCACCCCAGCATGGCGGTGGCGGAGCTGATGCGTGTGCTGGTGGATGAAAATGATTTGCCTTGGGATCAGGCATGGGATATTACAAGAAGGGTCTGTGCATATACCAATCACACGATTATGTCCGAAGCGTTGGAAAAATGGCCGATGGAATTATTCAGCCGCCTGCTCCCTCGTATTTATCAGATTGTGGAGGAAATCAACCGCCGTTTCGTTCTGGAGCTGACGGAAAAATATGGGAACAATCCCGATAAAATCAGAAAAATGGCAATCATTGCAGATGGGCAGATTCGCATGGCATTTCTGGCAATCGTCGGGAGTCATTCTGTCAACGGGGTAGCGGCACTGCATACGGAAATTCTGAAAAAGCAGGAGCTGCATGATTTTTATGAGCTGTATCCCGAAAAATTCAATAACAAAACAAACGGCATTACCCAGAGAAGATGGCTGCTCCATGCCAATCCGAAGCTGGCAGAGCTGATTACCGAAACCATCGGCAAGGGTTGGATTACCAATCTGGATGAGCTGAAAAAGCTGGTGCCTTATGCAGAGGATGCCACCTTCCGCAGCCGATTTACAGCAATCAAGAAGGAAAACAAAATTGCATTGGCGCAATATATCAAGGAAACAAAGGGGATTGATATCAATCCTGATTCCATTTTTGATATTCAGGTGAAGCGTCTGCATGAATATAAAAGACAGCTGCTGAATATCCTGCATGTCATTGGGCTGTATAACCACCTGAAGATGAACCCCGGACTGGATATGATACCCAGAACCTTTATTTTCGGGGCAAAGGCGGCGGCAGGCTACCACAGAGCGAAGCTCATCATTAAGCTGATTAACGCTGTTGCGGATGTGGTGAATAACGACCCGACCATTCATGATAAGATTAAGGTGGTATTTATGGAAAACTACCGTGTTTCTCTGGCAGAAAAGATGATTCCGGCAGCAGATGTCAGCGAGCAGATTTCGACTGCGGGCAAGGAGGCCTCCGGTACAGGCAATATGAAGTTTATGCTGAACGGTGCGCTGACAATCGGCACGATGGATGGTGCAAATGTGGAAATTTGCGAGGAGGTCGGCAGAGACAATATCTTTATCTTCGGCATGAGCGCGGCAGAGGTACAGCAGAAGACAC
>ERZ791881.1278-NODE-1278-length-16897-cov-3.498456_pt1 | contig 16897 bp, 18 predicted proteins | sample MGYA00510161_ERZ791881 | MGnify/ENA primary metagenome ERZ791881 (study PRJEB30046, sample SAMN00792073) | human gut metagenome | study: EMG produced TPA metagenomics assembly of the A metagenome-wide association study of gut microbiota in type 2...
GGCCAAAGGGTTCAGCCCGGAGGCCGCCCCCAATCCCCCATAAGAAGCGGTTGCCGGGTGTAACACCCCGGTGATCGATTTGGTTGATACCAGACCAATGCGCAAAGGTATCCGTACAGCCAGCCACGCAGAGCTTGGTGCATACCGGGGAGGACCCGGTATTGTTGCGGGATAGAGCAGTAAGGCAGCTCGTCGGGTTCATTCCCCGAAGGTCGGTGGTTCAAATCCACCTCCCGCTACTCGTTGAAAAGGGACTTCCATCACGGAGGTCCTTTTGCTTACCCATTTTACGCCGGGTGAAACCAAGACCGGCGGACCTCCTTCTACGGAGGATAGACCAAGATAAGATAGAAGGTGAGTCTAATGGCAAAAGGAAAATACGAATACTGGTTGACGCCTGAAGGCTTGCTGAAGCTGGAGGCATGGGCGCGGGATGGCCTGATAGATGAGCAGATAGCCAAGAATATGGGTATTACTCCATCTACATTATATGAGTGGAAAAAGAACTACTCTGAGATTTCGGAGTCCCTAAAAAAGGGAAAAGAAGTTGTGGATATCCAAGTAGAAAACGCCCTCCTCAAACGGGCATTAGGATACAGTTATAAGGAAATCAAAGAAGAAAAAACTGTGGACGGGAAAAGAGTGACGGTTACAACGAAAGAGGTTGTTCCAGATACTACAGCGCAAATTTTTTGGTTGAAGAACCGGAGGCCGGAACGTTGGAGGGACAAACAGGATATCGAGCATAGTGGACAGATGGGAGGGGTGACGATAATCAATGACATCCCAAGACCAGACACAAGTTAAACTCACATCGTTGATTGCGCCATCGTTTTATGATTTGCACTGGGATATCAACGAGCATAAACATACACACTATAAGCTTGCAGGGGGACGCGGTTCCACGAAGTCCTCGTTTATTAGTTTGGAAATTATTTTGGGTATGATGCAGGACCCGATGGCGAATTCGATTGCTATGCGTAAGGTTGGACGTTTCTTGGAGGAGTCCGTATTTGAACAGTTACGTTGGGCAATAGATGTGCTGGGTATGGCGGACAAATGGAAGGTTAGACTATCCCCATTGGGTCTCACATATATACCGTTTGGTAACCGTATCATTTTCCGCGGAGCTGATGATCCACAAAAAACCAAGTCCGTGAAAATTAAGAATGGATATTTTAAATATATCTGGTTTGAGGAAAGGGCAGAGTTTGACGGGGAAGAGGAGGAACGCACAATACTCCAATCTCTAATGCGAGGAGGCTCTGAGTATTGTGTTTTCTACAGTTGGAATCCTCCCAAGAGTATGAACAGTTGGGTAAACCAGGATGTACTCCAGAGCCGGGATGATACGATAGTGCACCATAGTGATTACCGTACGGTCCCAGAGGATTGGCTTGGTGAACAATTTATCATCGAAGCCGAATCACTTAAAGAAACAAAGCCAAAAGCATATGAGCATGAATATTTGGGAATTGCTACAGGAACCGGTGGCCAGGTATTTGAGAATGTGACGGTAAGGGCAATCACAGAAGAAGAGATGGCTCGATTTGACCGGATTTACCAGGGGCTAGATTTTGGCTTTGGGGCGGACCCGGCAGCATATGAAAAGATGTATTATGACGGGACGCGGAAGCGTCTATTTTTGTTTGGAGAGGTGTATGGGGTTAGGCTGGGGAACACCAAGCTGGCTTCCAAAATCAAAGTATTTAACCCTCTAAACTGTATGATAACTGCTGACAGCGAGGACCCGAGATCCATCGATGCTCTGAATGAATTGGGGTTGAGAGTGGAGGGGGCTAAAAAGGGGCCTGGTTCAGTTGACTTCGGAATGGAGTTTTTGTCGGACGAGGTAGAAGAGATTGTGATTGACCAAAAGCGTTGTCCAAATGCTGCCAGGGAATTCACTGGTTACGAGCTGGAGAGGGATAAAAGTGGAAATTTCAAAGGAAGTTATCCAGACAAAGATAATCATACCATAGATGCTGTACGATATGCTTTGGAGAATGTAATGACCAGACGGAAGGCGAAAGTAAGAAAAAAATCCGCTTACGGTTTATATTAAGGAGGTGATGACATGTATGTATACACAATGCCGCGAGACTCATGGAATGAGCAGGATCCGGACAAGCAGGCTATCCGAATACTGATATCAAAGCATATGCGCGAGGCACGGCGGCTGAAAAAACTTATGAAATATTATGAGGGACAGCACAAGATATTGACAGAGGACCGCAAGAACAAGCTGGTATGCAATCATGCGAAGGATATTAGTGACACGGCAAGCGCCTATTTTATCGGGAACCCGATTAACTATAATAGTGATGATGATATCACAGACCTGATGGTAGCATTTGAGGCTGCCGGGGCGGATGAGGCGGATGGAGACAACGGCTTGGATTTATCTGTGTATGGCCGTTGCTATGAGTATATCTATCCTGTAGAGGGCGAGACATACTTAACGATCAAGAACCTGTCTCCGGAGAATACCTTCATGGTGTACGATGATACCATAGAGCAACGGGAACTATTTGCGGTCTACTATTATGCCAGGAAGGATGATTCAGACAAGGCGCAGACTGTCTATGTGGCCACTGTATTGACACAGCATTATAAATGGGTGCTGAATATCGAAAATATTGACGGCCCGCAGGCTTTACTGGAAGAACCGGTGCCGCACTATTTTGACGAGATACCGGTGGTCGAATACCTGAATAATAAGTTGTCGATTGGTGATTTTGAATTGCAGATACCGCTGATCGACGCATACAATGCGCTAATGAGCGACCGCATCACCGACAAGGAGCAGTTTATTGACGCCATCCTTGCCATCTATGGTGCCATGTTGGGAGATCCGGATGCTGAGGACGAGAATGGTAAGACAGCCAAGGAAAAGGTCAAGGAGGATAAGTTACTGGAACTGCCAAAGGACTCCAAGGCGGAGTATCTTACCCGTACCTTTGATGAGCAGGGGATAGAGGTGCTTAAGAAGGCCATAGAACAGGATATACATAAGTTTAGCCATATTCCATGCATGACAGACGAGGCTTTTGGTGGGAATGTTTCCGGGGTGGCTATGGAGTTCAAACTGCTTGGAATGGAGAACATCACCAAAATCAAAACCAGGTATTACAAAAAAGGCCTGCGGAAACGACTGCGATTATTTAGCGGATGGCTGTCTAAGAGCCGGTCTGTAAATATCAATGTGTCCGGTATCACACCAACGCTTACACGTGCTATGCCGAAGAACCTACTGGAGATTAGCCAGATTGTTGCAAATCTCTGGGGCAAGGTCAGCAAAAAGACGCTGCTGTCGCAGGTCCCGTTTGTGGATAACGTTGAGGACGAGGTGGCAGCGGTGGAAAAGGAGGCCGAGGAGGCCGCGAAACAGCAGCAGGCCATGTTTGGGCTGGGAAGCAATAGCCCGCCGCCAGATGATGAGTATAGCCCAGAAACGGGTAGGGTAGATGAGTAGCACCACATACTGGGAACGCCGGAAGGCGCAGCGAATGTTTGAACACATGCAATCCGCGGAGGACACGGCGGACGAGATCTCGCGGTTATACTACAAGGCGTCCGGCTACCTTACCCATCAATCGAATGAGATTTTTGAGAAGTTCCTGACGAAACATGGCTTGTCCGTGGCTGACGCCCATCGACTCCTGAATACATTACAGGATCGCGGATCGTTGGATGAGCTAAAAATGGTACTGGCTGCAACCAAGGATCGGCAGGTGCACGCGGATCTGCTGGCAGAGCTGGAGGCCCCGGCGTACCAAGCGCGGCTGGAACGGCTGAAACAGTTACAGAACGAGCTTGATCGGACAATGGTCACAATATACGGGCAGGAAAAGGTCAGAAACGCCACGCATTATGTTGATCTGGGCCGAGAGGCTTATTACAAGTCCATGTTCGACATTCAGCAGCGTGCAGGCGCGGCATTCGATTTTTCTGGCGTGGACCATGAACTGATCGACCGGGTGATGAACAGCAAATGGTCAGGAAACAACTACAGTAACCGGATCTGGAATAATACGCAAGCGCTGGCCCGGGGCCTGAAAGAGGATCTGCTGATCAACCTTGTTACTGGCCGGACAGAGCGCGAAGTGGCGGAGGCGATTGCCAATAAGTTCGGCCAGGGCGCCAGCAACGCCCGCAGACTGGTCAGGACTGAGTCTTGCTATCTGGTGAATCAGATGGAAATGCAGAGCTACGAGGACGCAGGGATCGAAACATACATCTATGTGGCGACGCTGGACCTGCGCACATCGGAGGTATGCCGGGAACTGGACGGGAAGCGCTTTCCGGTATCCAAGCAGGAGCCGGGAAAAAATTGTCCACCTATGCACCCGTGGTGCAGATCCACAACAATATGCGATATTTCCCCGGCGGAACTGGCCCAGATGAAACGGCGGGCCAGGGACCCGAACACCGGGAAAACCTACACCGTGCCGGCCGATATGACCTACGAACAATGGCACAAAAAATATGCTCCGAAATGAGGGTAATCTACAGCAACGGCCTGGGCGTTGAACGGGCTGGGGCGGAAAGGGTAGAATCATGAGAAAGAAATTTTACCGGGGAGATTATCTTCCCACGCAGTTACAGTTCTTCGCAGAAGGAGACGGCGCCGGGGCCGATGGAGGAAGTGGCGGTGGAACCGGAGACGAAGGCGAAGCAGGTGGAGAGCCGGGAGCGCTCGGAGGAAAAGGCGGGAAAGAAAATCCCCCATCGTTTGATGAGCTCTTAAAAAGCGGCCACCAGGCGGAATTTGACCGCCGGGTGCAGAAAGCCATTAATACGGCCCTTACAAAGGAGCAGGAGAAGTGGCAGGCCATAACCGATGATAAACTCTCCGAAGCGGAAAAGCTGGCGAAGATGAACAAGGAGGAAAAGGCCGATTACCTGCGGCAGAAGCAGGAAAAGGAACTCAAAAACAGGGAAGCGGCTATTACCCGCCGGGAACTGATGGCTGAGGCGAAAAATACCCTGGCAGAAAAGAAACTGCCTGCTGGTCTTGCCGAGGTATTAAACTATGCCGATGCTGACTCCTGTAGTAAATCCATTGAAGCAGTCGAGAAAGCCTTCCAGGAAGCGGTAAAAGCTGCCGTGGAAGAGAAACTGAAAGGCGGCACGCCGCCGAAAAAAGCACCGTCAGGCGAAGAGGATGACCTGGCAAAACAGGTAGAATCTTTGATGATGGGAATCTAAGAAAGGATGAGAAACGATTATGGCAATTAATACATTAGCAACTGCAACATTATTCCAGAACACTCTGGACAAGGTAGCCGTCCGGGAGGCTGTTACCGGCTGGATGGACGCCAACGCCGGACAGGTGATCTATAACGGAGGTTCCGAGGTGAAAATCCCGAAGATGAGCGTCCAGGGCCTCGGGGATTACGACCGGGACAATGGCTACCAGCAGGGCGGCGTCACCCTGGAGTATGAGACCAGGAAGATGACCCAGGATAGAGGCCGTAAATTCCAACTTGACCCTATCGACATCAACGAGAACAATTTTGTAACCACGGCGGCGGCCGTTATGGGAGAATTTCAGCGTACGTTTGTGGTACCCGAGATTGACGCCTACCGTATTAGCAAAATTGCCACAGAAACCATAGTGGCAAAAAAAGCAGGTATGGTTTCTTATGGCTATACACCGGGAGCTACGGGTACTTCTGCCCTTCGGAAATTGAAAGAAGGTATCAAGGCTATCCGCGAACTGTATAACGGGCCGCTGGTGATCCACGCCACGCCGGACATGATTATGGAGTTGGAGCTTGAACTGTCCGGAAAGATTAAGAATACTACATTTTCAAAGGGTGGAATCAATACCGCAGTTCCGGCTGTGGATGATGTGCCGATTCTTTCCACTCCGTCCAACCGTATGTACACCGCAATTACGCTTTATGATGGCAAGACTGAGGGACAGAAGGAGGGGGGATATGTAAAAGGAACCACGGCAAAGGATATCAACTTCTTTATCTGCCCGCGCACTACTCCGATTGCCATAACCAAACAGGATATCATGCGTATCTTTGACCCCACAATCAATCAGAAGTTAAATGCCTGGCAGATGGATTACCGTCGCTTCCATGATATTTGGGTAATGGATAATAAGTTGGACAGTATCTACCTGAATATCAAGGATGCCGAGCCGTCGGCATAGGGGTGAGGATAACTGATGAGGTTAATAAGGGATAATGTAGAGCGGATTGTTGACAGTGAGAACCAGGTTGAAAAGTTCAAACGCCAGGGGTTTAGAGCTGTTGATTTTGAAGCGGATGGAGTGTGTGTATCAAACCAGACGGTTGAGCTTGGGAAGAAGAAAGTTGATGAGCTTAGGGAGCTGGCAGTGAAAAACGGCATTGAAGGAGCAAAAAGTTTGACCAAATCGGAGCTTTTGGCTGTCTTAAAGGATGTGATCTGATTGACAGACGTCGAAAAGCTTAAATTGTTGACTGGGGAGAGCGATGACAAGTTGCTCTCCCTGCTGTTGGAGGACGCGATGGAGTTTGTGCTGTCCTATACCGGCCGGACCAAAGTCGTGACAGGCATGGAAAAGACGGTACGGGACCTAGCTGTGATTGCACTGAACCGGATGGGGACAGAGGGCGAGAGCAGCCGCAGCGCCGCCGGGGAATCGTACAGTTTTGAGGACGCACCAAAACAGGTATACGACGTCCTGGACCGGTTCCGGTTGGCCCGGGTGGGAGGAAAAATCTATGAGGCAAAAACGGAGCAGGCTGCGGAAGTATTATCACCGAGGGGCGATCCCAAAAAAGAATAATGAGGGCAGCAGCTATATTGAATACGGAGATCCGGTAGCATTCACGGCTGAGGAGTGGGCCGCGGGCGGGAAGCTGCAAGCGGAAATGTACGGCCAGCGACTTCCCAATATCCGAAATCTGCGGGTAACAGGGGATTACTGCGAGGTATTTTCCAGCGATGGGCCCCAAGGGTATCAGATAGAGAGTGGTCCATTCTTCCAGGCGGGTGACGGTGTATGTCTGTACGTAGGGCCGGGGGATGAACCAGATTACAAGATCGTTGCGGTATATCCCTACCGGTTGCTGACGTTGGAGGTTGAACACGTATGATCCACGGGAGCAAAGAACTGGAACGGAAGCTTGAAGCGTTGGAAGGGATTGCAGACCAGCACATGGAACGCCTGGTCAGGAACCAAATCAAGCGGATTCAGGCCGAGGCCAAGCTGCTGTGCCCTGTTGAGGGTGGAGAGCTGAGAGACAGTATCCGCACAATGGTGGAGAGGGACGGCGACGTGACCGTTGGAGCTGCTTACACCAACAAGGCGTATGCGGGCTATGTGGAGATGGGAACCGGCCCGAAAGGAGAGGCGAATCACTCGGGGATATCCCCGGTGCTGAATCCATCGTATTCGCAAGACCCGTGGTGGATACATGAAAGCCAGATCGACAAGGGACTGGCGGAAAAGTATCACTGGTTCTACATCGAAACGGAGGACGGCCGATTCTATCAATGCACTGGACAGCCCGCGCGGCCCTTCATGTACCCAGCCTTAAAAAACAATGAGGATCGGGTGGTCACGAATATGGAAAATGCCCTCAAACGGGAATTAAGGAAGGTGTGCAGATGATCAACGTAAAAGACGAGGTGTACAAGGCTCTGTTGAAAGTGACGGACAATGTGACGGACAGTTACCCCAAGGACTGGGCAAAAGAGCCGGCGATCCAATACATGGAAGAGGACAACAAGGTGGTGGAGTACACCGACATGAAAGAGCAGAAAGCCTATGTCAGATACCGCATTGATATCTACCACAGCATGAGCACATCCGCCGCCGCTGTGGCTGTAGACGCTGCCCTCTCCGCCCTGGGCTTGCTACGGAAGCTGTGTCAGGACGTAGATGACCCGACTGGAAGGAAGCACAAGTTACTGCGGTATGACATGATAATCGATGTGGAGACAGGAGATGTCTATCATGATGCATAAGAAAGGAGATATTAGATGTTAGCGAATGGCGCAAAGCTGGGTTTTAAGAAGTCCGGGGGCGCTTCTTTTACAGACCTCCCTGGTCTGAAAGAGATCCCCGAAATGGGTATCGAACCGGAGAAGGTAGAGAACACCTGCCTGACGGATAAAAACAAGCAGTACGAGAATGGAATTGGGGACCCTGGGGATCTGGTATATAAATTCCGGTACGAAAATACCAAAGAGGATAGCCCCTATAGAGTTATGAGGAAAGCCCAGGATTCCGGCGAGGTGTTGGATTTTCAGGAAACCTTGATCGACGGGACAACGACGGAATTTTCCGGCCAGGTGTCCGTAAAACGTACCGGAGGCGGGGTAAACGGAGTGGTTGAATTTAATTTGTCCATTGCCTTGCAGAGTGAGCTTAAAGTAACAGATCCCGGGACATCCGCGGGTGCATAAGGAGGATATGTTAAATGGAAAAACTGTATGGACTGGACGAAGAGAACGAGCAGATGGACCATGACGAGATGGACGTTGCAGATGATCCCAAACCGAAGCGGAGACCGTTCGCTTACTGGAAAGTGGGAAACAAGGAGTACAAGCTGAAACTGACTACCGCGCAGATCGGGAAGCTGGAGGACAAATACCGCCGGAACCTGTTATCCCTGCTGTTGCTGGGCGGAGAAATTCCTCCCTTGAGCATTATGCTTACCGTGATTCAGGCTGCCGCCGCGCCGTGGAACAGCAACGTCAAGTATAAGCACATCGAGGCCGCGTTTGACCGCTACACGGAGGACGGCGGAACCCAGCTCACCCTCTTCACTGATGTGATTGTTGACGGCATTATGACGGTGAGCGGTTTTTTTACGCCGGATCAGCAGGAGGAGATGGGCGAGAAAGTGAAGGACATCAAAGCGAATATGTAATGATGTCTGACCTGATCGCGGACATGTATCTGGTAGCACTGGACTGTGGTATTCTGCCGGAGGAATTTTGGTCTTACTCGCTTGCGGAGGTCAGGGATCGGATTGAGGCATATGAGCGGACACGTCGGCGCGAGGAAAAACAAAAGATCTTGTATATCAATGATCTGGCTGGGTTGATTGGATTGTACATGCAGCGGCTATTCGACAAAGACGCGCAGATTCCGCAGCCCTGGGAACAATACCCTGCCCTATTCCAGGCCGAGAAAGCTCGGTATGAGGAGACACACAGGGCCGAAATGCTGGAAAAGGCACGGAGCAGCCGGAAAGAATATGCACAGCGATACAACGAAATGCGCCGGAGGCGGGGCCTCAATTAGGGCGGAAAGGTGGTGAAAAACAACGGGTACAGGAATAACGCTTGAAAAATTGAAGGTCGTGATCGAGGCGTACACGAAGCCCTACCGAGAAGAAATGGAGAAGGTGCAGCAGAAAACCAGCCAGGTCGCGGACCGGGTGAAACGGCAGACGGAGCGTGTCTCAAACAGTTGGAAAAAAGTAGGGCGTGTGATCGCTGCGGTGCTGTCCGTGGCCGCGATTGTGTCGTTCGGCAAATCCTGCCTGAAACTTGGGTCGGACCTTCAGGAGGTCCAAAACGTTGTAGACGTCACCTTCGGGGCGATGTCCGGCAGCGTGGACGAGTTCGCGAAAAATGCTGCGGAGTCGTTCGGGTTGTCGGAAACCATGGCGAAAAAGTACATGGGTACTTACGGAGCTATGGCGAAATCGTTCGGGATTGTGGGGAAGGCCGGATACGATATGTCTGCGGCCATCACGGGCCTCACGGGCGACGTGGCGTCGTTCTACAACCTCTCCCAGGATGAAGCCTACACCAAGCTGAAAAGTATCTTCACGGGCGAAACTGAGAGCCTGAAGGACCTCGGCGTGGTTATGACTCAGACCGCCCTCGATCAGTACGCCCTCAATAATGGGTTTGGCCGGACTACTGCCAAAATGACTGAGCAAGAAAAGGTCATGCTCCGGTATCAGTTCGTCATGGACCGGCTGTCGGACGCCCAAGGAGATTTTACGCGGACATCGAGTAGCTGGGCCAACCAGGTCCGCATTCTTCAGCTCCGATTTGAGGGCTTGAAAGCCACAATCGGACAAGGGCTGATCAACGCATTCACGCCGGTAATTCAGGTGATCAACACCATATTGGCGAAGCTGGAAACCCTGGCGAGCTATTTCCGGGCATTCACGGTGGCGATCTTTGGGGACGCTTCCGGTGGGGAAACGGCGGCAGGTAGCGCGGCTGGCGCAATGGCGGACGCTGCGGGATCATCCGGGACCGTTGCTGATAATATGGCAGACGCCGCAGGATCGGCAAAACAGATGGCAAAATCTCTGGCCTCGTTCGATGAGCTGAACAACCGCACCTCCTCTAAGGGGGCAGGCGGCGGAGCTTCCGGCGGTGGCGGGATTCTGGGGGATCTTGACTTAAGCATGGAGAACGTCCAGAAACAGGCGGATGTAATCTCAAACAAGATTATCGACGCCTTTAAGTCCGGGGATTACTATTCTGTCGGCGCGTTTATTGGAGCCTCCATCACGGACGCACTCCGGGAGATTAATTGGGACAATGCGTACCAGTCCGCCCATAATTTTGGCAGCGGATTCGCGCAATTCCTGAATGGTCTTATTTCACCAGAGCTTTTTGGGGAAGTCGGGCAAAGTATTGCAGGGGCGCTTAACACGGCGATTTATGTTGTGCTTTCGTTCGGGAAAGATTTTGAGTGGTCGAACTTTGGACTATCTATTGCCAGCGGGATTAATGGATTTTTCGCAAAATATGATTTTGCGGCTCTTGGCGACACGTTCTCCACATACGCCATAGGGCTGTTGGATACTATGAGTGCAGCGCTGGAAAAGACGGATTGGGTACAGATCGGGGAGAAGATTGGAGAGTTCCTCGAAAACTTAGATTGGGATACCATTCTCGCAAAAGCGGGGAAAGTAGTTGCAGACGCACTTGTGGCCGCTATCGGAATGTATGTTGGAATGGCGAGTGCCGCGCCAATCGAAACAGGCGTAATTACCGCAATACTGGGCCTGAAATTTACTGGACTGGGAGCAGCACTTGTCAAGTCAATCAAAGCGGCGTTGTCTGGTGGGCTGAACCTTGGCAAGCTTTCTCTACTATTTCAGGGGTTTAATTTCAACACCGCGTCCTTTGTAATGATTGGGAATGAGCTTATTGATATGTTCGATGAGTTTATCCGAGAGAACTTTGGAGAGAGCGTTTTAAACGCAATGGGCGAGAGCCTGATGGTTGCCACAGGTGCGGGATTTGGTTCTCTTCTTGGACCCGTCGGGGCCATTGTTGGAGCACTTATCGGGGGAATTCTTGATTTGCTTAGAGGTGGCGAATGGGCTGTAAAAATCTATGATATAATAAACGAAAAGCTTTTCAACTTTAGCTTTTCGTCATCCTTGAAGGAAAAAGCAAAAGGCTTTTTCAAAACGGCTTTTTCGTCCAGCAACTTTTTAGAGATTGGCATAAATATCATCGCTGGAATTGGTTCGGGTTTGACGGCTGGGGTTTCTTATCTGCTGGAACCTATTGGCGATCTGTTGACGTGGGTGGTGGAGGGAATATGTTCAGTATTTGGAATCCATTCACCGGCAAAAGAGATGGAACCCTACGGCGGGTATATTCTGATGGGGATAGTCGAAGGATTCCGCGGGACATTTAGCGAATGGACGGGCACCCTGAATGATTGGTATAACCAATACATCGCCCCATGGTTTACAGCGCAAAAATGGTCCGATCTGTACAATACGATCAAAACCAGCATGAAAACCAAGTGGGACGAGACTGTGGCGCAATGGAAAACCGGCATTCAAAGCTGGTGGACTGAGCATGTAGCAAAGTGGTTTACCGCGGAGAAATGGACCTCCGCGTTATCGGGGGTCAAGACTGGGTTTTCGAATGCTTTTACCGCAGCCATAGACGCGGTAAAGGCGCTGTGGAATAAGTTCGCGGAATGGCTCAACAAGAAGTTAACGTTTGATATCGACCCGATTGAAGTTGCCGGTATAACCGTGTATGAAGGCGGAACCGTGCAGCTTGGTAATATTCCAACGTATGCGACGGGGGGATATCCTGAAACTGGTCAACTATTCATTGCCAATGAGTCCGGCCCGGAAATGGTGGGGCGGATTGGAAATAGAACAGCGGTTGCGAATGGCGATCAGATTACGGATGGTATAGCCTGTGCAGTGATGGTTGCCAACGCGGAACAGAATCAACTGCTGCGGGAACAGAATGAGCTTTTGCGTCTGATCCTGTCCAAACCGGGAGTCAATCGGGACGACATAGTGGACCTGTGGAAGTCTGGGGCGGCGGAGTTTCGGCAGCAGACGGGCCGTCAGTTGGGAATGGCCTTTTAAATTATTTACTTCCCTCTTTTAATTTGGTATACTGGGTGTCTAAAATTAAGGGAGGGAAGCGCATTGAAAAAAATTATATGTCTACTGTTTTCAATTATCGTTATGATTGGGATAAACACAACCTCGGAAGCTAAAAGCCGAAACGCAGTTGAGGGAACTGATTATGCCGTTACTTATCAATATTTTAATGTATATGAAGGAAAGTATGGTGGGGTAAATTACCAAGCCATTATAGAGATCACAAACATAGGAACGAAGAATTTATATCTGGGCACTGCTACTTTCGATATATATGATTTGAACGGTAATATAGTTGCTTCAGAGAACTATATATCAAGTGACCCTAGCGTAATAGCCCCAGGGGAGAAGGGATATTATTTTAATAATGGGGGTACCTTTGACAATCCAATGGGGCAGTATACCTTGACCCCTACCATATCAGTGGAATACACTAATTTGGAAAGTAAAAAATTTCCGGTGAATAATACCTCCATAAAGAAGTCGAAATACGGAGGCATTGATATTCTAGGTACAGTAACAAATGATACTGACAAAGATGAAGGATTATTGTGGATAGCATTTGTTGTGTTTGATAGCGAGGATAGGCCAATAGGAGTTTACGGCACAAATATTTTGGATTTTAATGCGGGAATCACAGTGGGATTCGAAGGACACGGAATGATGTTACCTTATTATGTGACACTAGATAACGTGGCCCGTTATGAAGTTATTGCTGCCCCAACACAGTATCAGTTTTAAGCATGTAGCTCGGGTGGTGTAAAGAAGGCGGGGGATAGTGCAGTACGCAAAGAAACTTTTAAACATAGAACGTCCATGTGGGCGTTCTTTTTGATTGCAGAAAAGGGAGGTGTGGCGGTGGCGTTTGAGGGTTGGCTGCTGAAAATCAACGGGAGATTATTCCCCGAAAAATTCATTGCGCATGGTTCGTACAGCTCCACACCGAACCAACAGCAGGACGAGGACTCATACACCGATTCGCTCGGAGAGCTGGTCCGCAATGTCCTGCCACATACCCGGTCGAAAATTGAGTGGACCACTCCCATGATTCATTTGGCCGGAAAACAGGAAATGCAGACCTTTTTCCCCGGCGGTGGCGGGAGGATAAAAGCCAATGTGGAATACTGGAACGACGAAGATAACGCCTATACAACGGGCGTTTTTTATTTGCCCGATGTCAAGTTTGACTACTACGACGTTGACCCGGAAACCAAGGATATCCGGTATAAGCCGATCCGCATAGGGCTGATTGAGTATTAAGGAGGTGATCGCGTGTTAGAGTTCCCGGAGGAGATCAAAGCAAAATTCCGAAGCCGGTCAGGTGGGCCGGACAGTGTGAAATATCTGGAGCTGGTGTTTTACGAGTCCGGGATTGACGCGGTATATCCTAGCAACACGCTGTTTCCATCGGATGAACTGTACCCGGCCGATCCCGGGGAACCATGGTTGACGATAGGCCCGAAACGAATATGTCTTGGATCGCTGACCATGACCGAGAGTCTGTGCAGCAGCAACGATCTTGTTTGGGGGTCATGTGAGGCCGCCAAGTTTGAGGTGGTAGTGGCGGATATCGAAGATGAGCTGATCGGGCGAGAGTTTACCGCCTACCTGACAGTTGGTGGATATCGGATGGTTTTCGGTATGTACACAGTCAGCGCCGTCAAAAAACAGGCAGACCGGACTAAGCGTAAGATCACCGCCTATGATCGTATGGTCCGTTTTGACGTCGATGTGGCGGAGTGGTATGCGGCAACGTACCCGACAGACCAGACAACGCGCACGGTAAGGGAGCTGCGGGACAGCTTGTGTGCGTACTGTGGCGTGCAGCAGGCGCACACCGAGCTGGTCAATGACGATCTGGTGGTGGGTAAGACCATATCGCCCCAAACCCTGGCCGGACGAGATGTCCTGAAAGCGATCTGCGAGATCAACGGTGTTTTTGGGCACGTTGACCGGTCAGGGAAACTGGTATATGTCAGGCTGCAAGAATCCGGTGTGTACCCCAGCGATACGCTATACCCCAGTGACAGCCTGTACCCACAGGATGGATGGCTGGACGCGGAAACCTTGGAATATTACAGGACCATCACCCATGAGGACTACATGGTCGCAGGAGTGGATAGGCTCCAAATCCGCATGGAAGAGGGAGACATCGGGGCGACGGCCACGAACGGGCAGGGAGCGAATGGCTATGTGATAGAGGGGAATTTCCTGACTTACGGGCTTTCCAGCGCGCAGCTTACGAAACTTGCCAAGTCCATCCTTGAACAGATCGGGGGCCGGGAGTACCGGCCGGCGAAAATATCCTGTTATGCAATGCCGTGGTTGGAAGTTGGCGATGGAGTGAGGGCAATCACCACAGACGCCAAAATCGTGACCTATGTCCTCAAACGGACCATCAAGGGCATACAGGCCATGCAAGATACAATCGAGTCCAAGGGCAGCCCGCAGCGGTCCGAGGTGGGGACCATCGAGAGTGAGATTGTACAGCTCAAAGGTAAGTCGGCCAGGATCATCAAGACGGTGGAGGAAGTGTCCGCCACGGTGACAGATTTGGAAGCCCAGACCTCCGCGCAGATCAAGGTCGTGTCGGATAAGATCGCGGCTGAGGTCAAGCGCGCAACGGATCAGGACGTGGAGCTGGCCGGCAGCATATCAATACTGGCCGGTCAGATTGAGCAGAAGGTGAGCTATGACAATCTGGTGGCGTCCATCAACCTGGAGGCCAATAAGGCCGGTTCGGTGATCACGTTCAAGGCCAGCCATTTCCTTTTTGAGGGAGACAATTTCTGGGTTGACGCCAATGGAGCCGGAGGGCTGGCAAAGGGAAAATTTACGTGGGACTCTACCGGAGTTCTGGTAGCAAAAGGGATTAAGCTGGACGGCACGGCCAATACAAGCACCATCGGGGCCGATGTGATCAACTGCAATCACCTGGAGGTACAAGACGCCCTGGAATGCGGCAGCGGTATGACAGTATCGGGTCCGGCTACATTCAACGGCTACCTGTACGCTAACCGTATAAGCTGCTTTTCCATCTATTCAGAGATGGCACAGTCAACGTGGTCAGACAAACGGTTGAAAAAGGGGATCAAGGATATCGCCCCGGAGACAGCCCGGGAGATCACGCTGGGGCTTAAAAGCGTGGCTTACCGGACAAAGTATAGCGGTACGCGGTCCATGGGCTATGTGGCTCAGGATGTCGTGGAGCTGTTGCACCGCCTTGGGTTAGACCTACCACTGACCGACCGGTACAACGGGTATCTGGCGATCCAATACCAGAATATGATCCCGTTGTTAAGTGGGACAGATCAGGCACAGCAAAAGGAGATTGACGAATTGAGACGAGAGCTCAAAGAAATCAAGGAGGCCATATATGGCGGGTAAAACGGAAATGATGGCGTACAGCCCGGGGGATATCAAAGTAGCCATGAACGTGCTGAACGGGCTTACAACCACGGGCGTCCTGGCTGCACGGTCAGTCGTCACGCTGGCGACTATTTTGGAATCCGGTAAGCTGATGGAAATAGATGAGGAGGTAGAAAAAGAAGATGGCGGAATATAACAAGCAATACACCCCAACGCTGTGGAAGAACTATCCACTGACGGATACGTCGATCAATGCATACCGGCTGAACCACCTGGAGGGCGGCGTCAACGAGAACGACAACCGGCTGGTTGCACTGTCCGAGGATAAGGCAGAACAGGCCGTTGTCAACAAAATGGTCAAGACGGTAACGCTGAATAAGGACACTGGCGTTCTGACGGTGACACTGCTTGACGGAACCAAAACCACCTATGACCTGGACGTGGAAAAGGTGGTCGCTAATTTTGACTTGAACAGCAACAACGACTTGGTTTTGACGCTGGCCGACGGCACACAAAAGGTTGTTCCGCTGTCAAAATTCGTGGACACCTATACATTCAAAAGCTCGGGGACGATTACATTCAATACGAACGGGAAGGAGATCACGGCATTTGTCCCGGACGGTAGCATAACGCTTGCAAAACTAGAAGCAACTGTGCTGTCCACTATCCGGCAGTACATGCTTGACGCCCAAACTGCAAAAGGACAGGCCGAACAAGCAGCCGAAAACGCCAGAGGATACGCAGTGGGGGGCACAGGGTTTGAGGGGGTCAGCGCCCAGCATTTTGCGAATCTGGCGAAACGGTATGCCGTGATCACGGACGAGGCTCCGAAGGATAACGCACAATCCTACGCACAGGACGCCGCCAAGAGCGCCGAGGAGGCCCGGCAGGCGGCAGGGTGCGACGGAACCGCAGCCTCCATATCTGCTGTTGATGTCCAGGGCCTCGTGGCTGCTGCTGGCGGAAACAGTGATGTCCAGGCGTTGATCAATGCCGTGGCAGATCGGGTTATCAACCGGCTGGTTGCTAAGGGGCAGATCGTGAACAACCTGCTGGCAACGGAGCCTGGGAATGTCCTGGACGCTACCCAGGGCAAGGCGCTGAAGGAGTATTATGATCGGCTGAATAGTGATTTAGACAATATTGCAACCAACCTGTCTAATGTTAGTACAGGATTG
>ERZ791881.1288-NODE-1288-length-16748-cov-8.671898_pt1 | contig 16748 bp, 26 predicted proteins | sample MGYA00510161_ERZ791881 | MGnify/ENA primary metagenome ERZ791881 (study PRJEB30046, sample SAMN00792073) | human gut metagenome | study: EMG produced TPA metagenomics assembly of the A metagenome-wide association study of gut microbiota in type 2...
AAGATATAGGGATTCAGAAAGAGAGGTAAATGATATGACATTAAGAAAGCTATATGTTCTTAACTTAGGTTGGGACGCAGATACTTGTGTAATGATTTCAGATATGAATGGTTCCGTAATATTCAATGCAGATATTTTTTATGCTGTAAAGAAGTTTGGAGGCATAGAAGTAAAAGGTTTCAAGGATAATGAAGTAACACTTAAATGCTATTATGATGGCGTAGAATTGGAGGTACTTTGATATGATTAAGTGTAGTGAACTTTTAGACAGCAATGACAGATGGAATTTAGATACAATACTGAATGTTCAATTCTTACATGCACAGGTTATTCACAAATGAAAATGATTGATGTTTCAGTTAAGTACGGTGATTATGCAGTTGTAAGATTTCACGATAACTACATTGCACTTAAAGAAACAGACAAAGAGCGAAATTAAATAACTTCCTTGTAGGTGGGATGGTTAAACCTTCAATCCATTACAAAGGAGGTGAAACCACATGATAGTACTTAACTACGTTCTAATCGTACTCTCCCTAGCACTCTTTATTTACTCCGGAGATACGAACATACTAATCGCAGTAGGTCTGTTTTCAATCGCGCAATCGATAACAAACCTCAAAGTTAACATCCATAAGAAATCTCGTGATTAGTAACAAGGCGGTGGAGTCAAAACGGCTCCACCGTTCTTACGTTATTAAGGCTTAATCAAAATTCCAGTCTTGAGTAAATTTAACATAAGCACATTCTGTTCAGCCGTTCCTTTATAATCAATAATTCCATTAACAGCCGCAATCTTTTTCCTGTACTCATAACTCCCATCGAAACCTATACTTTCTAAAGCTTTGCTGATGCTTTCTCCGTTAAACACGTCATTCAGAAACAGTTCGTACAGTTCTTTTGGATGCAGACTTAAAATGCTTTCGTCAAATGCGTTAAGGTCAACTTTCTGTTTGATTCCATCTACAAAGCCCTTGCTAGTATATTGCCAACCTATCTGATTCGGTAAATTCGGGTTCAAACTTCCCACAGGAATATCTTCCTCAATAGGGTAAGAATTTATCTTATTATCGTGTGGATATCTACCCACCCAAACGATAGGCTGTAATTTTAGCACTTCCTCATGGTTGAAATTGTGCTCATTCCAGAATGATAAACCAGTGTACAGGCCAAACTTAAAACCGGCTTCTTTAATCATGTTGGCTTCATAACAAATAAGATTAGTAAGTTTTTCTGAACCTAATTTGCGTAAACTGTCGTCTTCCACATCCAAATAGATAACAGAAACATTGTCTTTGAAAACATCCAATAAAAGATTTAACACACTTTTTATTTCCTCATATGCATCAGCCTGATTGGTAGCGTACATATACTTGTACGTGTCGTATGGAATACCATACAATTTACATGAAGCCGCATGTGAGTAAAATTGAGTATCCGGTTTATTATTTTTTGTGGTACTTCTTAAAATCGCATACTCAATACTCTTATGCGCCTTATCCCAATCAATATCAGTCTGATTAGCACTTAAATCCACACCTTTAATCATTTACATTTTCCTCCCCTTTTTTATTAATCTTCCCTCTTACGTCTTTTACATAGCGGGTTAAAAAGTCAGGAATTGGTACACCCAAACCAGCAACGTTTTCCAGAATGCTGAGTAACTCATTTAAGATAAACCACACAGTCACCAGCAATCCAAAGAACATCGTAATCTCATATTTCAGTCCCATGATTGACAGCGCATACATGATAATGTAATCAAAAAACATAGCCACCATTATCACGCATAAATATCCAACTTTTTTAATAATTCCCTTCACACCCGCCTTAGAACTCAGTCCTTCTTTTTCCGCATTGTTAGCACAGCCACTAAGAAAATCCACAACCATGCAACACAAAAGAATAACCATGACCGGAAACATAGCTTGCGTTTCTGCTGTTATCCATGTAAGTAAAAGTGTAATTCCGCTGTGTATTGCTATCTCCATATTTTTCATGTTTCCTATCCTTTCGGTTTATAATATCCGTTTCCAATAAAATAAAACAGAGTATCTCTATATTTTACAATATCTGTACTAATACGTCTAACTTGCCACGGCAAAAAATATAATGGGTTTTGAGTCATTTTAAGATAAAAATTACCATTCCATTCCCACAAATATAAATATTCGTTATCAGGTTCAGGGTCAGGCGGCGGGTCAGGCGGAGGTGTTGGCGGGTCAGGCGGTGGGTCAGGTTCTCCTTGAGCTAATACCTGATACCAATACCATGCTTGTGTTCCGCGTTTTGGCTGATTCTGGTTGCTAGGACGCTCATAGTTTTTTAACCATGCATCCGCTAAATATTTAACACACTGTTCGTCTGTCATTCCTATGCTGGTGTCAGGTGTATATTTTATGAACTCAGCGAACGATAATGGGTATTTACTTGTAGGGTAATACTGTTCATGATTATCTAATTCCCATTGTATTCTGGCAAGTTGGTGTTCATAATTGCTATAGTCTGTCCATCCATTATCTCGGCACCAGCTGAAATATTTTCTAGCCGGAGTCCATTGAACCAGACCATACCCTACACTGGTGTTTCCCGCATTTAATCCTTCCCAGATACCCGGATTAAAAGTACTCTCTGTCTGTAAGTTACCGAACATTCCAGCAATCGCATATTCTGTCCATCCCATAGCTTTGAATAATGGCCATAGTTCTGTAGCGTTTTCTGTCATGTCCGGTAACTGTAAGTACGCGTTACTGGTTATCATTTTTTAGCAAGTGTTATTTCTATACTAAAATCAAGACGTCCAGTGCTTTGCGCATCTTGAGCGTAAACTAAACTTAATCTTGTTACTTCATTTGATAATTCTTTTTCAGATGTAGTTGGAAAATTTGAATTTAAGTATTGAAATATTACTTCTCCTGACACGTCATTTTCTCTAACTAAAAGAGATGAGCCAGTGCCTGAAGAACTTCCATTTATTAAATTAACCTTTGAAATTTTAGTTCCGTCAGGTGCGTCTATGCTAAAGGAATTAGTTTTGTTTCCACTTGCAATATTCGGAGCCCATGAGCCAAGGGAATAATTTGTTTTTATTACTGTAACTTTAGGTGCTGATTCAAGTGCTGTAACCCTCGCGTCCAGTCCATTAATCTGACTCACATTTCCCTGAGCCTGCTGTAACGCCGCATTTGCATCTGTGCTAGCCTGATTAGCTGCATTCACGGCCGCTGTAGAATTGGTATTAGCCTGACCGGATTTTGTTGCCGCGTCATTTGCCTGAGTCAAGGCAGTCTGAACTTTACCTTCTATTTCGTCTGCAAGTCCGCTGATTCCATCCACTTGATTCTGCGTCTCAGTCAATGTTTCCTCGGCATCACCGATTCTTGAATTGGCTTCATCCATTTTATTGGAACCTTCACCCGCAGAATTTTTGTTGTCATTCATTCCCTTGTCTATAATTCCCATTGCATCGTTAAAATCTCCAAGGAATGTGGGTTTGTCGGTATCGATGTACTGCGGAAGGCCATAGTTAGGTGTTTTGTTTGTACTACTCATTTTGTTTTCCTCCTTTTATATGTTTCACGTGAAACATTATTAACCATTCTCAAGAGCGGCGATTCTCTGGTCTAAACCAGAAATAGAAATAGCAACATTATTGTTCGCTTGCTGTGCTTGTGTAACCAAAGCAACCGATTTACTCACGCTGTCAGTCGCATTATTTGCATTTGTCAAGGCAGTGTTAGCAAGTGTGGCGGCATTTGTTGCAACTGTTACGGCAGTAGTTGCGTTACCGTCCTGTTCATGAAATTTTGCTTCTGCTAATGTTAACTGTTCGCGCATGTTAACATTGATGGAGACTATCTGAGCAACTCTATTAATAATTTCATTTGCCCTCTGTAAAATCCGGTTTGCAAGGGTTCCGTTGCTATTCATATCCGTGTCGATTTCTGCAAAGTTAGCAGTCCAATCTTCATTTGGATATGGCGCGTCCATTTTGTTATAAATACCGAGCTTGTAGTATGGAGTCTGTCTTGTAAACATTAAGCTATCCCTCCCTTAAGAGCAACATTTTCGATGTACATAATTACCGGGGCTTCGATGATATGTAAATCGTTTTCTACTGTAACGTTTAACACATTTACGTTAAAATCAACTTCTAATAAATTATGTTCAACGCTTTCCAGATAGTTTCTTGATTCTGTTTGATAGGTTCCACTATTGCTTAAAGCGGGTGCTACAATTGCGTTTATTAAATCTACTCGCTTCGCAGTAACAGGAAGGTCTGCCTTAATAAGATATGGAACTGTTCCTTCTGTAACTTCCGGTGCTTCATATGTTCCAGCAATTTTAAACTTGCGCTTGAAACCATTTGCAGAACGGGTTATTGTTTGTATGTTATTTGTATCAAAAATCTGAATAGAACTTCTGTCCCAGAAATAAGCAGTTGCGTTGTACTTTTTGTATTCAGCATCGTTAAACTGTAAAATGTTATCTCGTTCACTTGCAGTAAGGCACATTTCATTATCCATGCTGGCAACATCTTCGACCGCTGTCTGAATTCTTCCCCATTCACCTGTCATGGGATTGTAAATACGATGCTTGTATTTTTTGTACATGATTCGATAAGCCTGAACATCAAAATCAATCGCGGTCATGTACAATTGCTGGAAGTTAGTACCAACGTTTCCAAAAGCTTCAAACCATTCATCAAACTGCGCCGCTGTAATTGCGTGAACTCTCAAGGCATTCCACACATCTGTAACCGTGTTTCCAACGTGGTCGCGCAAACCTGTTGTCGGATTATCAATTCGAAAACCATCTTCATTTATTTCGTCAACTTCCAGCCGCAGTTTGTCTAACTCTTCCTGTACCCACGCTCTTGTTCGTTCGATACTCGAATCCACATAAGCAGTTAAGTTCTGCTTCATAACATCCATATCAGCATAGATTTTAACAACATCGCTTGCGTGTTTATCACGGATATCCTTAAAATTAGCATCAACGTACGTCCGTAAATCTGTTATCATTCCCTCGATTCTAGTCACGTCTTTAATATGCTCATTCCAGTAAAATGTGTCTTGCTGGTCTACATATGTACGTAATTCTGCAAGAGTTCTGTCGTGATAATCTCTTAACTGGTCAATCACAGCCGTGAGTTCTACACGTAAAGCATCAATTTTCTTATCTGTGTATTCCTCGTAATTCGTTTGTAAATCTTCCAGATACTGCACAATCACATTTACGTTGTACAGGATTTTTCCGAGATTTTCCTCAAACGAAATTGACCAGTCCCATGCGGACGGAAGAGAAAGCCACGATGGAGGATTGCACACCTTTTTAGGTTTTTCGATATCCATATTATTTCCTCCCTTCTAAAATGTAAAAATTTTGAGAAACAGTCCACGGCTTACCTCTCTCACCATTTCGCCAATCACATCTGGTAATGTGTCTCTGTTTCTTTTGAGCACTTCTCCTTGCGGAATTGTAAAGCCCTTGTGAGTAACCGTTTCTGTTAAATCTCTTTTTCGCTCTCCCTTGTCAGAAGAATTGGAATCACTACTACCACTCCCGTTGTCTGTAGTTATGTTAGTAGCGTAATCCTCATTACCTAAAGCACTTTCAGGTGTATCTTCATACACATTTTTGTTTGTGTTTGTAGCACTGGTGTGCATGCTTCCAGAGTTTTCGGTATTTTCTCCTTCATTAATCGAGCGGCTAGTTTCGTCTGAGAATGAATTTAACAAGTCAAAATCTTTCTGCATGATTTCGTAAAGCTTATTGTATCTCCATATTACGCGTCTTATATTACCATTAAATCGTAATAAAAACATCGTAACACTTTCGTATTCAATTTCTCGCATCAAATTGTCAGTACAAAAAAGCTGGAAGAAATCATCTTTCATTTGTTCAGAGAAGAACTGAATATTTTTGTCAATCATGCTTTTTTCGGCTGTTGCTATTCGTTCCCAAACAGGCACATCATATTCTGGTTTAAAGAAAGGGTATCTCCCTTCACCAGCGTTTTGTTTAGCAAGAGCTTCGGGGTTTTTGTCCTGTGAATAATGATAAATTATGTCACGTAATGTTGTTGTATAATATGCCATTATTCGTCACCCTCTTTCTCTTCTGGTTCACCTGTTCCGTATCCCTCTCTATTAGAGGTGTCACTAGGCTGTAAAGTTCCATCAACTTTAGCTAGTGCATTTGCATCAAATTCTACACTTATGTTAGTTCCAAACATTCTGTTGACTTGTTCGGCACCAATTTCTCGGCTTCTTAAAGCGTTGTTTCTAAATCCCATAATGTGCTCATTGTTTGCGTTACCCTCGTCTACAGTAAGATGTTCCGCCTTATACACGGAAATGTTATTGTATCCCAGCAAAGAAAGATATTCGCCAAGAATCGCCATTTTTGTTTTGTCAAGTGGCTCCGTAATGATAGGTGTGCTTAAATCAAGCACTTCTGGTTTATCTGTTTCAGAAATGAATTCGTCTGAATCATCATAAAAAATATACGGTAAACCGAGTTGCGTGTTATTAATCATTTGACGCATCGAATTCTCGTTGTCCTTATTTGTACGAATAATTTTAGGCCGCATCTGTAAAGTAATATTCACATCCTTTGCGAGTTCCACACGTGCCAATTTTTGAGCGTAATATTCGATGATTGGAACAAACGGAGAATAGGTTGCATCGTTAAATACTAAAACGCTGTTGTTCTCGTATCTAACCGTATGATACCCATTTGCTGTATTAACATGACGTATTCTGGGGATGTTGTAAATGTTAAATTTTCCAGTGTTTGCGGAAGGAAGGGCTACCATGCCTATAACCGGATTTTCGAAAAACAGACAATTTCCTTTCATTATTAACGTCTGTTCTATCACTCTTTCTGAAACAGTGTCAGGTAAACCATTCCATTTAAACCGGCTAATTGCTAACACGTATAGATATCTTAGGTAATTCCAGTACGTCCAATCTCGATTAACACTGTTCATTATTTTTTGGTCATAACCTACACCGCACAATCCTAGCGGATCCCGACTTATACTGCGTCTTCCCATTTTTATCCCTCCTTTCTATTCATTGTTTCCATAAGTTCCTACGTTTTCATAATCATGCCAAAACGTTACGCCATTTAAAAACATACTTCTTATGGTATCTAAATGCTCGTTTGGTATATTACCATAAATATTAACGGTATTACACCTAACATAATTGAATCTGGGTCGATTGTTTAAGTACGGTATTCCGATTCGGTTAGACTTATATCCATATGCATCAAAATAGCTTTGCAGTTTTGAACGGAATTCCGGTTTAACAGTGTACGCTCTTATAATAACATCCAAAGAACCGTTAACTGCCATCAATACCGCTTCACTCCCACCGGAAGAATTGCCAGCAAGACCTATCGCACTTTGCATCATGTCGATTTTTTGTCTGTCTCGCTCGGAAGATTGCTGTTCCCTAACTGCGCTCTGGAACGTATTCGCAATTGCGTTAACAATTCCGCTTGCGTCACCATCGTTTGAAACCGCCTGACCAATTCCACTTGCTAAACCGGAAATTGCACCGATAACAATATTGGTTCGATTTTGGCTGTGAACTAAATTATTTGTACTAACAGCTTGAGATTTAGACAAAATGAATTGGTTATTCTGCACAGGAAATGAGGGAAAACCTGAAAAGCTTGTTCCAGCGTTTAGTAAATCGCTGTTGTTTATGTTTCCGTCATAATCGTTCGCCGATGCTAACAGCGTACCATCTGGAATTGGACTTCCGGTTATGGAAATTGATAACGTTGCACCGTTTATTAATTCTGGTTTTAAAACAACTTTATTCCCGGACGGCATGACTATCTCAAAAAAGCTGTACGGATAACAATACAATTTTTTCTGTGTGTACGATGGTAACATTGACTGCCAATTGATATCAATTATACGTTTTCTAGGGCTTGTATTACCGTAACAAACACCGATTCGAAAACCCATAGCACTAGAAAATATTCCCTGTTTTGGAACAAAATCTGCGGGAAATGGAAACACAGAAATGATAGATTGTGCAACCCATGCATAGTCAGATAAACTTGCAAAAATATCACGCAATGTTGACGTGTTTTCGTCTACAAAATAAATTCCAGCGGCAGATGGCAATCCGTTTATTTCGCATCCCGGCGCGCCTTTTATGATTATTTCGTCTTCTGTTCCACCAGAATTTACAAGGTCTGCGGTGGAAATTATTAAATAGGTGTTCACCTCTGACAACGAATCGAGAGTGTAAACGCTTTCTTGATTGATAACATAATCTCCATAATCCACTGGTTCCACAACGGTATTATAATTGTAAGCATAACCTCGCGGTGCATGTTCACGTGCAATATCGCAATCTCGTATTACTACGTTATTAAAATACGTCTGCCATGCATCCAAATGAAAACGTATTAAAGAGGTCTTAGGGTTAACGTACTCAATTGCATCTACATAACAGTACATCCAAATACCGTTATACTGCGTGTTTCTAAAACGCATGTAGTTAGAAGCCAGTAACGTTTCCGCATTGTAGTTAACCTGTAATGCTCTGTGTTCACGTATGTATTTAAACGTAAAATTTCCAGCTATCACTTTACCATCAAAATAACTATCTCTAGCAGATTCAGACGCAAAATAAAGTTGACGATTTTCCGCTACTGGAATATAACCCAAAAGCTGGAACACATTTGATTGCATTGCTCTTGTTTCTACATCTGTCATAAAATCCATGTTCATGCACCGCCTTTATTTTCAGCCGCCAGCCGCAGTCACTTTTTTCTCCCCGTGTACGGAGTTATCGAGATACGGCGTAGCGTAAATAGTAAGAGTTCCTTTTTCTTCTGCGCCTACACTCAGCACGCCCTGATCATTCATACGTGTACTGGAAGATGTATTTCCGATAACAGACCACATTACAGCCTGAGACGGGTTATTTGTTCCGGTTACTGTTGCCGTGTAAACAGAACTTCCACCGGGGGTGTAGGTGTCCGCACCAGCAATCGTTACACTGGTGACTGTCGGAAGAGCCGCAGTTGTAATCGCAATTGCATTGTGGAACGGAGAAAGGAAGTAAGTCTGCCATACATGCAACCAGTAATTCCAAGAGAGTTTTTCCCGGTCATAGAAATCGTTTGGTTCGAAAAGATTATCATAAATGTTCAAGAATTCTTCATCCGCAATGATAGCGATAATTTCCGGGTGATTCGGAATCTCCGGAATCAGTGTTATTCTTCCAAGAAAACGTGCTTCATCCATATGGAACGCGTATGCTAAAGCCTGTACGCTGGTAACAGCATCTGCCTTTGGAGTAATAAAAAGACGCTGGTCTTCCAGAGACGTTGTATTCATAACTCCTGCCGCATTCATGGAACGAGTAGGAAAACGTAATGTGTTAGACGCAATTCTAAGAGCGGTAAGAAAACTCTTTGCGCTTGCTTCATCGGTCGGTTCGTCAGCATGCACCAATTTGAACTTTCCGCTGTCCACATAATCTACAAACAGTGCAAGTGTGTACGCGAACTCAGCAACATCATTGCTCGTGTACATTCCGTTTATCACACGGTCAACCAGAGACGCAACTCCTTCTTCGGAATAAAATGCGGCCTGTAAATCCCGTCTCCAAATGGTCTGTTTAAAATAGTCCTCACGATTACGGTTGTGATAAGCAACTTTCAGGTCAGGTTTTTCTGTTTTCAGCATTGCCCACGGGTCTGTGTCCTCTCCATAAGCGTGCGCTGTTGCAATGTCAACCCAGATATCTTCAATTGTGTAACCGTACGGAATCATACCGCGCTTTGCAAAACCGAAAGGATTGGTAAAGTACATTTTGTTAACTTTGGTAAAGGCAACCTTGTTTACCAAAAAGTCAAAGAACCTGTTCATAACCGGCTCATAATTCATCATCGTGCCACCGAACTCACGAATATTGGTACTAACAGGTTCGGGCAAAAGCCCTTCATATTCTGTACCGGCGAGACTTGCTCTAAAGTCTGCAAGCAATGCGGGAACATTAGATACTGCATTTTTTACTGCCATTTGTTCTTCCTCCTTTTAAAGGTTTAAGTAATCCTCAATTTTAATGCTGGGGACTTCTTTCTTTTCTTCATTCTGCACAATATCTGTAATAACTTCTTCCTCAGCAACGCTGGGTTTTGTAAAGTCATTAATGTACTGCGCTCGGATTCTGTCGCGGTCACGCTCTACTTCACTGTAATAAGCCGCCGCTTCATTAATTGCGGAACCGATAAAAGTTTCGTCATAGACTTCACCTTCATCAAGTTCTGTTCCGGCTATCCGCCGTAACATCCTCAAAAGCTTCTCATTCATGCGTCATTCTCCTTCCCTTATTTCGTCAATCCCACATTTAAAGAAATAGGAGCGTCTAAAAATCGAAATGCGGGATTACAAGCCGGTATGGGACTGCCAGCGTATTACCGCTTTCCCTCAGCAGTCTACCAAAATTTAAACACTCCTACTCAATATAAGTGTATCATAAATATGACAATATGTCAAGCATTTCTTTTTTGATATCCACATTTTCAAACCACGCTTTTCCGGCATTGTAATAACGCTTGAATGACATAGCTGTTTCAGAAAGCTGGGAGAGTAAATAGGTATCCTCAAAATGGGAGTTGGAATCAAAGGCAAATTTGAGTTTAAACTTTTCGTTTGCTTTGCTGGAAAAATAAAGACAGTCCTTGTTTATCCATACACCTATGTTTTCTGCGGTTCCTAAAACTCCATCGTTTATGGTTATCGTGCAGTAGTAATATTTGTCTTTGGTTTCCAATTTGCGAACAAACGAATAGGTGTCCAACATGTATTTGTTTGACGATGCAAATTGCACGTAATTTGATTCACTAAATGCGCGGTTAAAACCGCTGGAAAGAAGTGCTTCTTTTGCGGCTTGATTTTCCGTTACCTCTAAAACCCATCCATCACCGCGCAAAAATTTTGTGTCGGATTCCAACCGTTTTTGAATTCCAAGAGCCTTGTAATATGGATTCAAAATTGATACGTTATTTCCGCATAAAATGTTTCTAACATAACGTGTCTGCTTTCCGAAACCTCTGGCTATTGAATTTTGAATGCTAATAAATTTTGAAATCTCGTTCTCACAATAATGTTCAGTTTCAGATTGGAATTCGTCCATGAATCTGTTCTCTACTTCTATAAATCGAGAAGAAACCTTCTTTATTGTGTCAGCATTATTTAGGAATGTCGCGAATCCACATTCTGTGTCGTTCAGATAGAGAACTTTATAAGCCCCTCTCATTTCAGACTTTGCGTGCATTTCAAAGTCAGGAGGGTATAGCTGTGCAATGTCGCTAAAAAATGAGTTTTCACAGTCAGATAACTCATAGTTGTATCTGTATTGTAGCATAAATTTGCGCTTATTATCGTTCAAAAAATCCTCAAAAATTGTTCGTTTTGCTGAGAATGTTTTTCCGGCGGTTCGATTGCCTGTTACAATGAATAATTCTGGTGTTTTTCCGTTTAAATCTTTTTTACTCAACAAACGCGATATGTCGTAGTACTTACTCATGAGTACCTCCTTATATTAAATAAGGGACGCTTTCGCGCCCCTCATAATTTGCAGATATATAAAAATGTGTTTTAGATTGCCTTAAGCTGTAAAAACTCTCTATCGCTTTTGGAAGTCCCGGATGCAATCTGCACCTTGATAGGATGTTCTGCACTAGGTACACCAAAAATTTCAACCAGATTCTGAACACAATCGTTTACCGTAGGGGACATTGTTGTATACATTTCTCCTTCTTCCGTAAACAGTACGGTGCATATTCCCAATTCCGGCTCCTTTGTGTTCTTTCTCTCGGTTTCGTACTGAACGATATCAGTTACGGAAAACTCATCGCCCACAAAGTTTTGCATCTGTTTACCGTTTACAGTACGAGCGTTGTAAAGCATCATTTTGTCGGTTGTGGTGTTAATTAAATCTCTCATTTTCTTTTCTCTCCTTATTTGTCATATTCATTAACATGATTTAATAGTCTGCCAACTATTCTGTTTCTTCTGCTACAGCAACATCATCAGCTACTACAAAAGAATTCTTTATGAAATCTTCCTCTGACATTGCTCTTGTCTCTTCTACAGTAGCTGTTCCGAGACAGATAAGTTTTCCCTCATGTTCAGGCCATTTTGCTGTTGCTTCTTTGAGGATTTTCTTTGTATCCCCAAGCTTCTTGCCTGTAATTTTTTCAGGAAGGGTTACAACCTGTCCTGACTGCGTATCAAAATACGCGATTGTAGCTTCGGTAATTTTGAATGTTCTGGTGATATGACCTCTCATATTCTCACCTCTCCTTTCATGTGCCTATTGTTTCGTTTTGGTCTATTAACTTATTACAATTCATTATACCATGTTTTACTGTATTTTGTCAAGCACTTTACCAAAAGATTTAGGCAGCTTGTACGCTTTTTGCTTGTAAAGAGTAAAATCTGCGTCTACCAAAAGAATCCCTCCCTTCACTTGCTTCTGCTTTAATTGACTATTTAACGTTAATCCATAATCAAAACATGAAATAGGTCTGGTGGCAAGCAAATACTGTTTGGTGCGGTCTTGCATTCCAGCGCACTTAATTTCCCAGTGAGGTGTTACTTTTTTGTGATTCTCCTTGCGGATAAATTCACAGTAGGTTTTCTGGCGTATGAATTTTGCACGGCTCCATTCAGATTCTAATTTCCAGCATAATAATTTTGAGGAATGCTCTTCTATTTTGTTTGGTGTACATTTTAACATATGCAAGCTATCTGTATCAGCATAAATAAAATGTTCATAATTTGCTTGCGCGTGCGTTATTGTAAAATAGCGGGCATACGAGGTTACAAAACTTCCTTGAGCTATGGAAAGCGTTTTCTTATTGTGCTCTTCATGCAAAATAAATCTAAGTATTCCATCCTCGTCTAAATAAGGCTCCTGATAACTACTATCATCATTTGTGGCAAGTTTTCCGTAACAGTTGTTAAGGAAAAGTTTTGCTTCTTCCCGTGCCCCTCCTTCAGAATTCATTTTCATTGCCATATATTTGTCTATGTAATCGTCAAATAGTCCAGCAACGGCATTAAAATAACATCCACTCAAAATCTCAATTTCATGTATATCATAGTGCTCTAAAAATAATTTATAGTCTAGGCTTGTTAATGTAAATTCTGCATATGCCAATTGTAGAATTCCATCTGCATCATAGTAGTACGAATATTTCTTGCCGCCAAACTGAACATCTGAAGATGTTAACCATTCCGTAGATTTATACATAAGACTATCTTTTATTTGCATGGTTGGTAGATGGTTAGGCTTTATAGTAAACCTAGCTTTCAGTCTAACAAAAAACACTCTGTTCTTTTGCAAAGCTTCTTCCGGGATTTTATTACCTGTCCAAAATGTAGGTTTGCCAACAGGATAAATGTTTCCGCTTTTAGAATGCATAACAGATGGGTATAAACTGTTTACATCATATGTCATACCATATAAGTCTATCCATTTGTTCATATATTTTGGATTGCAGAAACACCAACCCCCTCGATAAGAACGACGAATATATGCGTCTGCATTTGGATATTTATAAGCACTTTCGTCTAGGATAATTGCCTTAAGGTTTGGATACATCACATTCCATTGCTCTTTATCAAAACACTTTTTGTATTCCGCTATACAATTACTTCCTATCGTTAAGCGTGTGTTACCGGAGTCTAGCATAAATTCAAGTGCTTCTTTAAGCACCAAAACATCGTTAATTATGTATTGCATTTCTTCCGGTTTTATCAAACCTCCAGCATGCCGTTCTCCTTTATACTCCATTTCAAGTTTACGATGTTTCGTATTAAATGCTTTTCCCATTCGTGCTAAAGTCATTGGCATAAGCTTTGCACTATCTCGTATTTCTATTAATGTGCGTCCAGTACAGACAGTAATTGAATACCATCTATTCTGTCCAGAAATAATTGTATCGAACTCACCTTTATAAAGCTTTTCGTAAGGTTTCTCACGGTGATGGAATTTATAGCCGTTTTCCATGAGAGTATTCAGCAAAAAATTCCCATCGAATTTTAAATTATGAAAATAGACAATAACTTTTTCTTCGCAAAGGTTATGAAAAAACTTAATGAAATCATGAATATTATTGTACACTGTAACAAAATCTGAATACAGTTCCGCAATAGCCGCACTCCATACTTCCGTACTCGTTTGTCGTTTTGTATCATCATCTACAGTTGTTTCAAAGTCGCACGAAAATATTCGCATGATTATACCGTCCTATTCCTCGTCATAAAATTCGTTTTCCATAAATGACCTTTTTTCGTCTTCTGGTACTTTCAAATATGATAGCATTTCATTAAGTGAAGATTGTAGGCGAATGGCATCATAGGCTTCTTTCGCGGAAAGCCAATTTCCTTTTCGCTTTCCTTCTTCTAGCATCTGCGCCGCCGCGTCTATACCATAAGTGTTAACAATACGGTCTATCCAACTTTTAGCCATATCTCTTCTATCTGTTTTACGTCTGTCCCATCGACCAAAAACATAGGACGAAATGAGGTCATAAAAATTTTCTAGTATAACACTGGAAATGTCTGGTGCTGTAGCAAACACGTCCATATTTCCTGTTTCCTGATACAGCTTACGGTCTTGTCTGTATCGTTTGCGTCCTTCTTTTGGCGTAAATATTTCACCTGTGTTAAAATCAACATATGCAGTTGCGTAAGAGCGACGTTTTTCTGGTGTCAGTTTTTTAAGACGGTTTATGGAACCACGAGTAATTTTTTTCGGAATCTTTGGAATAAGCTTTTCTGTGTCATAGATAAAACCACGACGGTTTTCTGCACGTACCCAAGACTGCAAATTTTTACGTATTCTATGGTATTCTTTTTCTAGTGCTGTTAATCGTTTTCTTCTTTTTGGCATGGCTTACTCTCCTTATAAAATTCTTCGGCATCTACAAAACAATCGATTTTAGAATACATCCGGTCTATTAAAGATAGTGCTACATCTTGCTGGTCACTGTTTACACGTGTTAACACATTTCTTAATGCCAACATAATTATTGCGTATTCCTGTCGCGTAAAACCTAGTATCACAATCTTCTTTTTCATTCGTTCACCTCCTTTACCGCTATACTCTATTATATCATATTCTAGGACATTTGTAAACAAAATACACCTGTTCTATAATGTGTAGAACAGGTGTAACAATGGGGCTTAAAAATTGTCTTTAATGTGTTTGATAACTTGTGCAGTTATGGAACATCCGATTAGATATACTGTAAGGGATATTATTGCGGTTAGAACGATTATGATGATTTCAATCATTTTGGGCTCCTCCTGTATTCTTTTGCCATGGTTAAAAAAGTATCAAGTAGATATTGTAGATACATTATGTCTAAGTGTCCATCAGGTTTTAAAACTCCCTGAATATCAGAATATGTTACTCTAAGTCTGTAAGCTTCTTCCTGTAATAGATGTCCTCCATAAAAGATTAATGAAATGCTTGTTTCTCCTGTTTCAGGAATTGGCATAACGGAAACTTCATAGTTTCTTGCTGGTATTAACTCTAAGAACTTATAGATATCTCTTCTAAAGAATTCCTCAATCTGAAAATTTATATTTGCCATATTTAATCCTCCCATAATGCGGCATTTTTAAGACGGTCAATATAGTCTGGAAAGTAGTGCATCATGTTATATTCTAAGGCTATTTCAAAAGTTGTTAATGAAATGCATAATTTCGAAGTGGATGTTCTTCCATTAATAACGTTTGAACCAGTGAAATGTGAATTGAGAGTTATGAATCCGAACTCATTTACATAGGCAGAAAAAGATTCTCCCTCACTTGTTTCTATACAACAGACTCTATCATTACGATAGAGTCTGAGATTATCTGAGCAAGTTTGCTCTATTAATTGTTCCATGATGGATTGAATTGCATCTAAATTCATTGTGTTTCCTCCTTTACATGTTCCAAAGATAGTCGTTATAGTGTTCGTATTCATAGTACTCTGGTTCAGATTCATATTCGTCTGCGAGTTCGTCGGGAATGAATTCTTGTTCTTCTGCGTGGATTAGATTGAGTTCGTCAATGTAAGCTTTCAGAAGAGAGTCAGATATGAGAGAGTACTTATAGATAAGAACTTCCTTATTCAGTTGTTTGTTGTATTTTCTTGCGGTGAGAACCGCTTTTAATACTAGTTGTTCGTGATTCATTATAACACCTTCCCTCTAAATATTACTTAATTTTCTTTGAAACAACTTACCTCAGCGTCTGGAAAGAAATAATAAGCACGTCTGGCTTTACAAGTTAATGTGTTATCGGAACCATCTAACAATTCGATGTAGGTATCTTCATTCCATGCTGAATTGCACATATATAAATCTCCGAATTTTAAAGTAGAAACTTTTGTCATTTCTGATTCCTCCATATTCTATATTCGTCATGAGTCATTGTTTTATATCCACCTTCTACCTTAACTGCTACTCGTTCAGGATGATAGTGCTTTGCCCAATAACGAGAAATGTACAAACCAGTGTTCCAATCATAACCTTTAAATTCTCCATATTTACTTACCATAATGTACCTCTCTTTCTGAATCCCTATATCTTGTTTCTATAATCATTATAGCATAGTGTGCTGGAAAATGCAAGCTTTATTTTTCGATGGAGGACGGGGGTTTTGGTTTTCCAAAGTGCATGTTTTGGGGCCGCGACCCCCAGGG
>ERZ791881.1291-NODE-1291-length-16722-cov-2.606108_pt1 | contig 16722 bp, 15 predicted proteins | sample MGYA00510161_ERZ791881 | MGnify/ENA primary metagenome ERZ791881 (study PRJEB30046, sample SAMN00792073) | human gut metagenome | study: EMG produced TPA metagenomics assembly of the A metagenome-wide association study of gut microbiota in type 2...
AGAACTTTCCTTCCTGCTCCACGTGCTCCACTTCGGCGTCGGAGATGGAGGTCTGGCAGACCGGACACCAGTTGATGATGCGGGAACCCTTGTAGATGTATCCCTTCTCATACAGCTTGATAAATACCTCCAACACCGCGTCGGAACAGCCCTCGTCCATGGTAAACCGCTCCCGGTCCCAGTCCGCAGAGGACCCCATCTTGTGCAGCTGGTTCACGATGCGGGTGCCGTACTCCTTTTTCCATTCCCAACACTTCTCCAAAAAGCCGTCCCGGCCCAGATCGTGCTTGTCGATGCCTTCCTGCTTCAGCTTGTCGATGACCTTGACCTCGGTGGCGATGGCCGCATGGTCCGTACCCGGCTGCCACAGGGCCTCGTAGCCCTGCATGCGCTTGTAGCGGATCAGGATATCCTGCATGGTGTTGTCCAGAGCGTGTCCCATGTGAAGCTGTCCGGTGATGTTGGGCGGGGGCATCACGATGGTGAAGGGCTTTTTGTCCTTGTTCACCTTGGCGTGGAAATACTTTCCGTCCAGCCACTTCTGGTACAGGCGGTCCTCAATGTCCGCCGGATTGTAAGTTTTTTCCAATTCTTTCATTGATCTCACATCTCCTTTTCTGTTCGGTTTGGGGCGAAATATTCCGCCGCTGTCTGTTTCTGCTGCAGAGGGTTGAGATCTCCTTCCGGGCCTTCCCAGGTTACAAAAACGCCCTCTGCAAACCGTTTAAAGTCTGCAAAGGGCGATCAAAACCGCGGTACCACCTTTGTTCACCGGAATGTGCTTCCGGCCTCATTAGGGCTTTTAACGGGGGCCGCCCGGGAACACCTAAATGGCTGCGGCCGCGCCGCCCTTTCTGAGTGTTCCGGCTCCGAAGCTACCTTCCGCTGCGCCTCTCCGGGACGGCCTTTCAGCCTGTGAACCGTCCTCTCTGCCGGCGGCGTGCGCGTACTCCTCTTCATCACTGCCATTATTCCAATATATACTTTCTCATGATAATGACAATCTGCAAATTTGTCAAGCAGTTTCTTGCACCAAAAACAGCCTGGAATCCAGAGGCCCTCAAAATAAGAGATTCCCACGGACACCTGAATGTTGTTTCTGATAACGCCGCACATATCCACACCAAGGGTTCCTGATAAAACGCTACGCCACCATTGTGCCCACTGTTATCCGGTCAGCGTGGTCATCCGGCCGGCGGTTCTTTGGCACTCCCTCGCCATGGTTTCGATAGCCTTGGCCTGCCGGTACCTGCGTTCGTGGGCGGCCATAGCCTCCGGGTTTCCCTGGCATTTGGCCCGGCTTCTGTCAAACCGCTCATCCAGGGACACTTCCCGCTGTCCCTGGGTCCGCTTATCCGCCAGATAAACCACGGCGGTTTCATTTAAAATTTCGTGCTCCAGGTCGTGATGGCAGCGGATAATCTCGGCTAAGAGCGGGTATCCCTCTCTCATCAAAACCTTTGCGCCCTCCGCGGCATGATCCTTTCGATCCCTGACCACGTCATGGAGAAGAGCTGCGCTTCGGATCAGCCCTAAATCAATCCTGCAGCCCGCGTCCGAAAGCGCGATGCCAAGACGGACTGCTTGGTGCGCCACGGCTATGCAGTGGCTCCTTACGTGCTCCGGCGTCCCATAGCGGTCCCAAATATCACGGCATTCCCGGTCCTCCGGATATATTCTGGGCTTTCTGCCGAAGTCAGCGGCAAAGACAACTCCCCGGTCGTCTATCATAATCCGGCTGAAGCCTCCATAGGGCTGGCTTAAAGCTCTGGATGTCTCCAGGGGACGGCCCATCAGACCGGCCAGATAGCTGCAGTTGATCCCTGCATGGGCAACCACCACTACATCCCCTGTCGTTTGGGACAGGATATCCCGGATGGCGCGATCCATGCGCCATCTCCCATGCTCCCTCCCTTCCCCGTGCAACGGTTCTGACTCCAGATCCTTTTTAAGGTCGCAGAGAGGAACGTTTTCCCACTCCCCCATATCCAGCTCTGCCAGTCCCTGCCGCTTAAGCACAGGAAGCCTTCCGCCCGCCAGGATCCCGGCTGTCTGCACGGATCGCTTCAGCGGACTACAAAACACAGCCTCCACAGGACGGCCGCGAAAGTAATCCCCCAGATCCTCAGCCTGGCGGATACCGATATGATTTAAAGGAAGATCCGTGCGGCCAATACACCGCTTCTTACCCTCCGGAAATTCCACCATTCCATGTCTCACCAGATACACCGTTCTCATACTACATCCTCCGTCAGACAGGAATCGCGCCCATTTCCCGCCTGTAGCTCCACTCGATCAGCTTTTTATACTCTTCCTTCGTATCCACATCGCGGTAGATTCCTTCGTCCTTTACCGCCAGATCCGTAACGCCCGCGCCGTACGCCTCGATGGCGCCCCGCAGTCCGCCGTCCCCCGTGTAGGAGCACAGCTGCTCTGCCGTCTCCCGCCAGAACATGATGGGATGCCCCGGTTCCCCTCCGCACATGGTCCGCACGATCCCGGCATCGATCGTCAGCACCTGGCGGATGGTCTCCGGCAGGATAGCCGGCGTATCCAGGGGCATCACCATAATCCGCTCGCAGTCAGAAAGAATCGCTCGGACCCCCATCTTCACCGAATCAAACATCTGTGTTTCCCCGAACCGGTCATTCCTCACAAACCGGACGCCGGTATGGGTAAGATGACGCTCCAGTTCCTCCGCCCGGTAACCGGTCACCACCACAATCGGCTCTACGCTCATACGCTTTAACATGTTAACCATATGCAGCGCAATCGTGGAATCCCCAAATGGCAGCATGGGCTTAAAATCACCCATTCTGGAGGAAAGTCCCGCCGCTGCCAGCACGGCACCTGTTTTCTTCATCCAATCACCCGCTTTCATGATGTTTTAATTATAACAGGGGCGTGGTAGGAAAATAAGTAGTGTGGATTACACTTTAAGGAAACAAAACGACTGCTGCACGAAACGTGCAGCAGTCGCAATAAAGCTTCTTACTGGCAAATCCTCTCCTGATGGCGCTTTAACTGTTCCAGGCTTCTGATACAGTAATATCCGTTGATCTGTTCGATCAGAGCCATCTCCTTTAACTCCTTGATCGCCCGCACCGCCGTCACCCGGTTGATGCCCAGCAAATTGGAAAGAAGCTGCTGGCTGATCTTCTCCTTGATCAGGATCTTGCCGTCATAGGGCACGCCGTAATGCTCCGCAAATATAAGAAGCAGATCGCAGATCTTCCATGCGGCATTGTGAAAATTACTGTGGCGGATCTGTTCCATGGATGACAGGAACTTGGTAGAAAGGGATTCCATAATATCCATGGATAACTGCGGATCCCTGGAAATGCCCTCCAGCAGCATCTCCTTCGTTATCAGGATCAGCTCCGATGGCAGTACCGTCTTAAAGTTGACCGCAGATTCCTGGTCAAACAGAACATTCCCCTCCAAAAGGATGGAATTGCTCTCGTTAAAGATATAGATGCGCTCCTCCCCGGTAACCGTAGTTTCAAAAGCAGCCACCCTGCCCTTCTTCACGATATAACAGTAGCTTGGCCTGATTCCCGCCTGGACTAACATATAGTTCTTGGGATATACTTTTCTCTGTCCCAGCTTTTCTAATCTGGATATGCCTCTCGGAAGATATAAAAGACGCGAAACAAAATTCGCATGCGGCATCTGCACAGCGTCTTTTTCCGATTGGTCAAACAACGGACTTTCCACAGTATTTGATCCCCGACTCCCCATAACCCCTCCATTTTATGAATCTTTACCAAAATGTTCCCAGATGATCCCCTATTACTTATAATAAAATTATAACACCGTTATGTTTTTAACAGCCAGTAGTATATGCTACATTATATCAAATTTTAACATCTGTTGTAAATGTTATATCCGTTGCATTTTCACCTTTTATGGAACAGGGCTGTGTGGTATGATAATAAAATATATATTCACGAAATATGAGGATTCGTTGATGAAAACAGTTGTAATATTAGGAGCCGGACAGTTCGGGCGCGCCGTGTCCAGGCTGATCAATACGGAAGAACTGCGATTGGTTGGATTTGGTGACAATAACACCGGCCTTCACCATATGAGCGAAACAGAAAAAATCGGCATGGGATTCCCTGCCCATGTTCCTGTGCTGCCGGTGGCACAGGCTGTCTCCATAAGACCTGACTATATCCTTACCGGCGTCACGGATGGTTCCAGAACCGGACAGCTCATGGACCAGGCCCGCTCTCTGGGCTTTCAGGGTGATTTTATATGCCTTGGGGAGCTCTACCGGCACTTTGACATACGCAGCGCCACATTGAGGCAGATCGCCGCGCGGCTTCATGAGCAGGGGATACCCGGACAGATTGCGGAGCTTGGCGTTTACAGGGGCGATATGGCATGGAAGCTCAATGCCCTGTTTCCAGACAGGTTTCTGTATCTGTTCGACACCTTTGAGGGATTTGATCCGAGAGATATTGAAGAAGCGTATGGATGTTCCCGCGCAAAAAAGGGGGATTTCTCCGATACCAGTAAGCAGGCGGTTTTAAACCGGCTTCCATTCCCGGACCGGGCCGTGGTGCGGGAGGGATATTTCCCCGGAACCGCATCCGGGCTGGAATCCGAGACTTACGCCCTGGTGAGCCTGGACGCGGATCTCTATGCCCCGCTCTTGGCAGGACTTGAATACTTCTATCCCCGCCTGTCCCCAGGCGCAATGATTCTGATGCACGATTATAACAATGAGCGCTTCCGCGGCGCAAGACAGGCGGTGGCGGACTATGAGAAACGCCATCACCGGCTGATTCTGGTTCCCCTGTGCGATCTGCACGGAAGCGCGGTTATCGTCAGGCCTTAAGAGGACTCAGGGCCGGTGAAACCAATAACGCCGACCCTGAGTCCTTTTAAGTACACTTCCTCTTAGCTGCTGCGTCCCGCCCTTAAAACGGCGCTTCGCATCAGATCCTTCATCATAAACAGCTTATATTCATTCTTGCCCATGGGACTGGCACCACCGACAGCCAGTCCGGCCGCCTGATCCGCCGTTTCCTCTGTTACCGCTTTTCCCTTTAAAAATTCCTCTACGTGTTTCACGCGAAGGGGCACCGGGGCCACACCGCCGAATACCAGGCGGGCGTCCTGTATCACATTATCCTTAACGTCCAGGCAGGACGCCAGGGATACAATGGCAAAGTCAATGGCATTTCTCACACGCTTCTTGTCATAATGCATCTGGCCGGACCGCTTCGGCACCCGGATCTCCTTTACCAATTCACCCGGGGTCAGAATATCCTGAACCGTCAGTTTCTTTGTAAACAGCTCTTCTGCCGTCAGGGTCCGCTCTGTGGTGACAATATCCGCCCCCGCCATCACCAGCACCGGGCTGATATCCGACGGGCTGACCGCATAACAGCCGCAGTTCATACACCGTCCGGCTTCCGCCATGGCCGTCTCCCGGTCAAAGGATGAAGCGTCCTCTTTTATCAGAGTGCGCTCGCTTGCGGGAATCTCCTTAAGCTTATGGGATTCAGTGTTTTCCACTGCTCCGGGGTCAAAGCGGAGAAATGCTGCCTCCTGGGGATTCCCATCCGCAGATGGATTCTCCCGGCCGATTTCCTCGCAACCGGCCTTCTCACAGCCGCATTCCCCACAGCCTCCCAGGTCCCGGTTCATTCCCGCTGCCGCCACGCGGCCCGCCAGTATGGCCCGGATGGCAATATCCGGCCCTGTAACCGCATCGCCGCCCGCATAAACGCCGTCCTTCTTTGTCTTAAATGACTCCGTGTCCGCGTCAATCAGTCCCCTGGCTGATTTTAGCTGCCCTCCAAAGTGTTCGCCCAGGAAGCTTAGGTCCACCCGCTGGCCTGTGGCAAGGATGATGGTATCCGCTTCCAACACAATCCGGTCGGCTTCATCATACACAGGTGAGAAACGGTGCTCCTCATCAAACACGGCCAGGCATCGCTTCGCTTCCAGGCCGGCCACTCTTCCGTTCTCATCGGTGACGATGCGTCCAAGCCCCCAGCCGTTGCAGATCTCAACCCCCTCTTCTCTGGCCCTTGCAATCTCCTCGGAAGCGGCAGGCATATCATGTTCCTGTTCCAGGCATACCAACTTTACCTGCCCTGCTCCCAGGCGGACGGCCGTCAGGGCCACGTCCATTGCCACGTTGCCGCCACCGCATACCAACACCTTGTTTCCAATGGATTTCTCCAGGTATATATTGACCTGGGTCAGGAAATCCAGGCCGAATTGCGTAAGATTTTCTCCTTCCAGTCCCAGCACCGGCTGCTTCCAGGCGCCGGTTCCCACATACATGCTGTCGGAGCTTTGTTGTATCTCCTCCACTGTAATGTCCTGTCCCACCTGAACGCCCAGCCTGAAGTTTACACCCATGGCAGAAAGCGCATTCACATAGGCGTCTACCATGTCCTTGGGCAGACGGTAATGTGGAATACCGTACCGCAGAACGCCGCCTGCTTTCTCCATGCGGTCATAAACCACCACGCTGTGGCCTGCTTTTCTCAGATAATAGGCTGCGGACAGACCGCCGGGGCCTGCGCCGATTATGGCGGCGCGCTTTCCTGTTTCGCGCTCAGGCGCGCAGTAATACCGGTCCGCGTGCTCCAGAATATAATCCCCAAGAGAGCGCTCTACGCCGTGGACATTAACGCTGTCCCCGTAGGTACACTGGTTGCAGTCATCTTGACACGGGTGAGGGCAGATGCGGGAGGTCATCATGGGCATGGGATTATAACGCATGATAATTTCTGCGGCCTCGTCCCATTTCCCTTCCCGCAGCTTTGCCATGTAGGCGGGCACATCGGTTCCTGCCGGGCAGGATTTGGCGCATGGTGTGCCGTGGCAGCTCATGCCGCCAAATACGGAATGGTATCGGTTCTCACCGTTGATGGCATAACAGGTCCCGCCGCCCTTGCGCTTGCAGTCCATGGCCCCTCCCATGGAATCAGGATATCGGTAATACCAGCAACGCACGTCCTGGCAGATATTGCCGCCGATGGTACCAATAGAGCGGATCAGCGGAGAGGCAACTGAATAGGCGGCCTCCGCCAGCGCGGGACAGGCTTCCTGCACGGCCTGGTTCTGCGCGATCGTGTTCAGTTTACATCCGGCGCCAACCTTCAGGCAGCCGTCCTCTTCCTCAAGCGCCGCGAATCCCGGGATTTTTTTTAAGTTGACTACGGTTTCGGGATATGTTTTTAACAAATTGTCCTTATATGTTCCAAGCAGGTCGGAACCTCCGGCCATGGCCTGGGCCGTTCCCCCTGATTCCTTTAATATCCTTCCGGCTTCCTCAAAGCTGGCGGCATTTACATGTTCAAATTGTTTCATGTGGCTCACCTTCCTCTCTATTTATTTAATCTTTCCCATGGCTTTTAAGACAACGGTTGGCGTGGTCGGATATTCCTTCACCTCGACGCCAATGGCGTTGGAGACAGCCATCAGGATGGCGGAGGGCGCAGGTGAGCCGCTAATCTCGCCGAATCCCAGAGCGTGGAAGGATTCCGTGTCGAACCGGCTTTCCAGTATCACGGTGTCAAAGGGCGGAAATTCGTTGAATGTACGCCATTTGTAATCGATCATGTTTCCGCTGACAAACCGTCCCAGCTTCTTGTCCATGACCATTTCCTCAAAGAGAGCCGTGTCCGCGCCTGCCGCGCCAAAAGAGCCTTCGGCCTGCATCCGCACATTAACTGGATCGATAATCTGGCCCACGTCCGTGCCTTCCAGCGCCCGTATGAGCTTCGTCTCCCCCGTCTCAAGATTCACTTCCACTTCTGCAAAATACAAGGCAAAGTTGGGCTTGTCAAAATTTTGTTTGTAAATTCCCATGCCGGTGATAGTCATCTCCGGTGTTCCCGTGATCGCAATCCAGGGAAGGCGCATCTGCGGTTTGGATCTCTGGAATACCAGGAAGTCCTCCGTATCCAGCTCATCCACGTCGATATTCAGCTTCTCGGAAGCCATCATAAGCAGCTTTCTCCTGGCGTCCTTCGCCGCTCGGACCGCGCATGTTCCCATGGTGATGGTGCCTCTGGAGCCGATCATACCCGCGTCATACCCAGTTCCGTGGGTATCGGAGTTCACCAGCTGCACACCGTCAAAGGGCACCTTCATGATCTCGGCCACCATCTTCTGGATGGCATGACGCTGGGCGCCTCCAGTCTCTCCGATACACATTTCCACCGTCACGCTTCCGAATGGATGGAGCTTCACAAAGCCCTCGGTGGGGTCCTCGCCGATGTCGGCATTTCCGTGGACGCCCACTCCCACTCCGACGGCGCGCTTGCCGTCCTCGCTGACCCAGGTTGGCTTCTCCCAGCCTTTCCACTTATCCTTCCAGCCAAACCGGGCGGCCGACTCCTCAAATGCAGCGGTAAAATCTACAGAGCGCACGTCCCACCACTTATAATCACGCCAGATATAGGAGTCCCCGGCCTTTACAAAGTTCTTCTTAAATACCTCATATGGATCCATCCCGGCCGCCCGGATCGCCGTACACACGAGAGGGATCAGGGCGCCCTTTAATTCCTGGCCGCCAAATCCGCGGATGGGCGCCTGGGAGCTGTGGTTGGTGGCAATCAGCATGGTATCCAGGTCCCAGTTCTTACATTTGCCGCAGAATGCCTGAGCTTCTCCAAGACCGACCGCCGTCATGGCCTGGGCATAGGTGGAAGACATGCCGGAATCAATGTACCACATTCCCTGGATCGCGTTTATGAGGCCGTCCTGTGTAATTCCCACCTTGCCGCGGATGCGGCTGCCTTGTCGAAGTTCATAGGAGAGCATATGGTCGGTGCGGTCCATCATCAGCTTCACGGCCCGCCCTGTCTCCCGGGCCAGGGCGATGGCCTGGAGGGCCAGATGGGGAATCAGCTGCTTGCTTCCGTAGGAACCGCCGGAATGGCATGCGATCACCCGCACGGCTACGCCCGGAATGGACGCCTCGGTATTGAATTTCTGAAGGTGGGGCGCGCCGCCGTTGTAGTACAGGGTTACGGCGCTTGGGCTGGTCCACTGTGCAATAACCCCCGGGGATTCCGGTGGCAGGGGGTGGGGAAGTTTATCATAGCAGTAATACCCTTCCGCCACATAGGCCGCTTCCTCAAATGCCTTCTCCACATCGCCCACATGGATCTGGTTAAATGGCTCCTCGGAGAAGGGCGTCACCTTTGGCAGCACATTTCCCGGGAACTCATCGTAAAGCTGGGGCGCATCCGGTTTAATCGCTTCCTCGCAGTCCAGGACAAACGGAAGCTCCTCATACTCCACCTCGATCTGTCTGCACGCCTCGTCGGCGGCCTCCAGCGTTTCCGCAGCCACCAAGGCTACGCTGTCTCCGGTAAAGCGCACCCGTTGGTCCAGCACCTTCCTGTGCTGCGGCAGGCCGCATTTCCAGTCAGGAGCGTCCTTGTAAGTCAAAACCGCCCTGACCCCAGGGGCGGCTTTTGCCTTTGTTGTATCGATCTTCACAATATTGGCATGGGGATACGGACTTCTGAGAACCCTTGCCATGAGCATCCCGGGAATGCGCACATCGTCAATGAACGGACGGCGGCCCGATACAAGATCCCTGCCGTCCGCGCGGCTTACATGCTTTCCTATGTACCTGTAGTTATTGTCATCCATACTATGCCTCCCCCTTTGCCCTTAAATCTTTCATTCTTCCAATGGCGTCCCCAATCGCGATCTCCACCTGGTAATGGCTGATGCAGCGGCAGTAGTTGCCGGACAGCGCCTCCCTGATGTCATCCTTTGTGGGATTCGGATTTTTATCAAGCAGCGCCTTAGCCGACATGATAATACCCGGTGTGCAGAAACCGCACTGGAAGGCGGAGTTGTCCACGAACGCCTGTTGCAGAATGCTAAGTTCACCTGTATCCTGATTTTCCAACCCTTCGATGGTGGTCACCTCCGCGCCGTCGCAATCAGCAGTCAGAATCATGCAGGACGCCACCGGATTCCCGTTTAAGATCACGGTGCAGTTGCCGCAGGCCCCGTGATCACAGCCGATCTTAGTGCCTGTCAGGTTCAGTCTGTCCCTCAATGTGTGGACCAGCGTCTCGGACGGCTTCACACATCCTTCCGCTTCATCGATAATAAATGTCCGCACCACTCCATTAACCCGAATTGAAACCTTGTCCATAGTTTCCTCCTGTATCTCTTATTCCCGGCCAAGCCCCGTTACGCCGGTTGATATGGCTTTATCATACCATCCACATCTCCAATCTTTAAGTATGCCAGACCACATGTGAAATCAAGACAACACTTGTAATATGGTATCAGTGTAACCTGCGCTACTTGCCATTTTGTGCCTTCTCCCCTACACTGTTGGTAACAATATTGGGGCGGACGGTCCGCAATATTTTGTTAAAAAATTAGCAAGGGGGTGCGGACAAATGAAAACAGTTGTAATTCTGGGCGCAGACAGTCTGGGTATGGCTGTGGCGCAGATGTTAAATCCACAGGAAATGAAACTGATTGGTCTGGGAGATACCAGGCCGGATACCTGGAATGTATTCTCCGATCCGCAAAAGGGGGAGCTGAAAGAGAAAATCGACGGTATGCCGGTAATGCCGGTGGACCTGGCAGTGGGATTCCAACCGGATATGATTGTCATCGCCACTACGGACGCGGAAAAAAGCCACGCGCTGGAATACATGGCTATCCGGGCCGGATTTCTCAATGACATTGTATTTATCAAAGATATTCATGAACAGTTTTCCATCCGCTGCGGCGTCCTTCGCCGTCTCTGCAGCCGACTTGACGGTTTAGGAGTGGAGGGAAATGTGGCGGAACTTGGATGCTGGCGAGGTGACACCTCCTGGCAGTTAAACGCGCTGATGCCGGACCGGAAGCTCTATCTGTTCGATACATTCCAGGGATTTGATCCAAGGGATATCGCCAAAGAGCTGGAACTGGGATGTTCGGATGCATCGCCTGGCCAGTTTTCCGGCGCGGATGAGGCGAAGCTTCTGGAGCGTATGCCTGCCGCAGCTCAGGTCATCATCAAAAAAGGCTGGTTTCCCGAGACCGCCTTTGACATTGAGGCGGAGACGTTTGCCCTGGTCTACATGGATGCCTGCCTCTATAACCCCACCTTGTCCGGACTGGAATTCTTCTTTCCGCGTATGACAAGAGGGGGCGTCATTCTGCTGGCCGGGTGTGATCACGAGAAATACAGGGGCGTTGCAAAAGCGGTGGAAGATCTGGAGGCCCGATACGGCGCCCTGCTGATGCTGCCTGTGGGCGATCTGGAGGGAACGGTGATGATCGTGCATCCGTGATGACGGTTCATCCGCTATGACTGCAACGGTCAAAACGGCTCGAGGCTGCATTTTCCATACCCAATATACGTTCTCCTGGTATCACGGTGCAAGCCTTAGGATGGAAAAGGACGGTGTGATGTCCGCCGCCAAATCAAACGGCGTCTGAATAGTTTCCATAAATTTAGAAATATATGTCATGCGCTGTTATAAAGGAAGGAGGGAAGGGTGCGTTTTACAGAGCTGTAACGATAAAACCGGCACACTGTCCCGGACCTGGTTTTAATTGCCTGTACCTGGTCCGGCCCGCAAAAAAGTTCCGGTTATCCATCCCTGGTTCAAAGAAACAAAATAGCAGGAAACCTGTCCGTCAGGCTTAAGATGCGTTTGAAAAACCAGAAAGGACGATTGATATGAATTTTTACAAAAATCATTTTGGTATGATTATATCTTCCGTTGTTGCCATCTGCATCTCCTTAATCATGGCCACATCAGCAATCTTTGTAGACAAACTTACATTTACAGTACCGCTGCTCGTTAAAAACTGGGGAACCGCTTTCCTGGTAATCACCCTGACCGGCATGATTTTTCCGCTGACGGACTGGTCCTTTGCCCTTGGAAGAAAGCTGGGACTCCGGCCCGAGACCCTGCCTCATGTGCTTTTGGAGAACTTTGTTGCCACTCTGTTTTTTAACACCACGGCAACCATCGTGCTGACCGCGGTGAACGTGTTTAACAATCCCGAGATTGAAGGAGCCGTGGCAGCAGGATTTCTTCCCAGCACATCAGCTGTATTTGTCCAGGGAGTCATACATGACTGGCCCATCATGTTCGTCATCAGTTACATATTTGCTTTCTTTGTGACCAAGGCGGCCATCAAAATCGCAAGAAGCGCGGTTGGGGAGCTGAAATCACCTCATTCTCCCCAGAATGCGCAGGCGTAAGGATACGCTTCCGATATTATAATTACATGCTTCAGACTCAAAAAAGTCCACCGGCTTCTGTCAATACAGGGCCTGATGGACTTTTCTCTTCGTGGGCGATACGTCATCCCATAGCTGCCTTTCCCTCATACAGGCACTCGCCGGACACCCCTTGAAATTCGCAGGTACTACATTCCGTGATATAGCCCATATACGTTTCAGTTTCCCTATAAGCCCCGCACAATCCCTGATGGCGGGCATACACCTGAAGGCACATATTGGCCACAAAATTACAGGCAGTGGCCCTTCCTCCACAGTATTTACAGACATAATCGCCGCAAGCTTTCTCTGTTGCATTCACGCCTCCCGGCAGAAGCATTTTCTTTAATTGTCGGCTCATTGAGGGCCTCCTTTCCAGTATTCCGGCCGAAAATACATCCGGCCCGGAACGCGTTTGTAAGAAGGCGGCATGAAAGCCGCCTTCCGTTTCCATCTAACAATTATTTAGAGTTCCTGTCATCTTTCATTCCGTGCAGCGCTCTCCAGATATGCTCCGGATCCAGGGGCAGTTCGGTAAAATAAACTCCGGTCGCCATGTTAACCGCGTTGGCGATAGCCGGCGCCACCGGCGCTGCGGAGCCTTCGCCGGCTTCCTTGGCGCCCAGCGGTCCTTCCTCGTCCGGCGTAAAGTCGTAGAACGTGCGCATCTTGGGCATATCCAGAGCGGTGGGCAGACGGTAATCGCGGAAGTTGGGATTGAGGATCTTACCTTCCTTCGTTACATTGTGTTCGTAAACCGCGTATCCGAGGCCCATTCCGATGGAGCCCTCCAGCTGGCCTTCTACAGCCCTCTTATTCAGTGCGCGGCCGCAATCATGGGCAAATACGAACTCGTCGATATCCAGCACGCCGGTCTCCTCGTCCACGGTCAGGTGGGCCGCGCCAGTGGAGAAGCTATACGCAGGAGCGTAGTTGGTGGTATTGGTTCCGTTGTACTGGGAGTTGTCGGTGCGGTGGTAGTAGGAACCCACACCGATCAGCTCATCCCCGCCCTTGACGGTCATGTACTTGAACATAGCGTCTCCGATGGGCATTTGAAGTTGGGCGTTCTCCCTGCTGATCACCTTGCCGTCCAGGCACTCCAGGGTTTCGGGCATCACGCCCCACATGGGAGCAATCACCTCAAACAGCTGTCGTTTGGCATCCACGGCAGCGCGGCGGGCCGCATTGCCTGCAAGGAATGTGACGCGGCTTCCATATGAACCGGAATCCCAGGGTGTCAGGAAGGTATCGGACATAAATGTCTTTACCATGTTCATGGGCAGACCCAGTTCCTCTGCCACGATAGCGGTCATAACCGTGTCGGAGCCCTGGCCGATATCATGAGAACCGATGTACAGGGTCGCCATACCACGTTTATTCATACGAAGGGTGACGCATGCGGAGCTCTGGTTGGGAGCTTCCAGCACCGCGAAGCCGGTTCCTGACACAAACCCGGTTCCGGCAAAGCCAATGCCTTCGCCCTTCTTCATCTTATCCTTCTTCTCATTCCAGCCAATTTCCCTGGCTGCCGTATCCAGCGTCTCCTTGTAGGCACAACTGGTGATGGCCAGTCCGGCGGGCGCCACATAGCCCGGGTCTGCTGCGCTGATCTTGCGGAATTCCACCGGGTCCATGCCCAGCTGATCCGCAGCGAACTGCATGTTCAGGTCATGGGCAAAATGCACCTGGCATGCGGTATATCCTCTCATGGCTCCGGCCGACGGGTTGTTGGTATACACACGCCTTGCCAGGAAATCCACGGAATTCATCTTATAAGGGAAGTTAGCCCACAGCGTAGACTGCGCGCACGCCGCCACACCAGAACCGCCGTAAGGGCCGCCGTCCAGCACGTGATAGCATTTCTTGGCCAGAAGCCTTCCGTCCGCGCCGAATGCGGTATCAATGTGCATATAGATCGGATGGCGGTTACGTGTGGTCTGAAACACTTCCTCTCGGGACAGAATCATGCGCACTGGGCGTCCTGTAATCTCGGACATCTTGGCCGCGCACAGGCCGAAGGAGTAGGAATCCAGCTTACCGCCAAATCCTCCGCCTACTAACGGCTTAATCACACGAACCTGGTTCTCTCCCACCCCCAAACAGCGCGCATACCAGAACTGATCCACAAAGGACATCTGTGTGGACATCCAGATCGTATAAGTACCATTTCGGTAGGTTGCTACAGCTCCGTGCGGCTCCATGGCAGCATGGACCATACGGTGTGTCTTATAATCCCTGTGCTGCACATAAGATGCGCTGTCAAATTCCTGGTCGATATCCGTGCCCGCCTTCATCACGGACTGCATACCGATGTTATGGATGCCCTTGCCCTCCCAGTTCACCTCGGGAGCGTCGTCCTCCATGGCTTCAAACGGATCGAACACGCCGGGAAGCACTTCGTACTCCACCTTTATGAGGTCCACTGCCCTCTGGGCTGTCTCTTCATCCACCGCCGCGACGGCAGCAATATCGTCGCCAACCTGGCGTACCTTTTCCGAGCAGAGCACTTCCTTATCCGCAAACTCTGCCGCGAACTCACCGTTTCCCACCAGGGATTTCCACTCAAAATCCTTCGCTGTCAGGATACACTTTACCCCGGGCAGCTTCTCCGCCGCACTTGTGTCGATGGAAATGATTCTGGCGGAAGCATATGGACTTCTGACCATTTTCCCGGTCAGCATATCAGGGAACATAATATCGCCCACATACTGGCCGTGTCCCGTTACTTTGTCTTCCGCGTCAATTCTCACATAATTATTACCGCCGGTGAGACGGTAGAATTCCGGTTTCTTAAAATAATGCTTGTCACAATCTTTATGCATTCTCTGATTCCTCCTCCCAGTTCATTTCGTCCGCAGCTGCCTGGATCGCTTCCACGATCTTGGCATAACCGGTACAGCGGCACAGGTTGCCCTCGATGGCTTCCCGGATCTCCAGCTCTGTGGGATGCCTGTTCACATCTAACAACGCCTTGGCGGACATAATCATGCCAGGGGTACAGTAGCCGCACTGCATGGCCCATTTTTCAATGAACTGCTTCTGAATCGGATGAAGCATCCCTTCTTTGGCAACGCCCTCCACAGTCAAAATCTCATGGCCGTCACATTCCACAGCCAGAGTACAACAGGAGTTGACCGGCTTTCCGTCCAGCATAACGGTACACGCGCCGCACTCCCCTTCCTCGCATCCCTTCTTCGTGCCGGTCAGAAACATCTGGTCACGAAGGAAATCCAGAAGCGTCAGATTATCTTTCACAATGGCATCAACCGGATCTCCGTTGATAATTAAACTTATACTATGTTTCATATTCCCGTCCTCCTATTCATCCTATAAGCTTTCCATGGCCTGTTTAATGGCACGTTTGGTAAATACACGAATCATATCCTTCCGGTATTCGGCCGACGCACGGATATCGGAAATTGGATGACAGGAATTCATTGCCTCTTCTGACGCCCTCACAATGACTTCGTCGGTAAGGGCCTTCCCGATCAGGGCTTCCTCCGCCCTGGGAGCGCGGATCGGAGTTGCAGCCACTGCGCCCAGAGCAATCTTCGCATCTGTGCAGATACCGACCTCCACCCTGATTTTAACCGCAACGCCGATAATCGCCAGATCCATGGCTTTTCTGACAGCGTGCTTTATGTACGCGGCTCTCTCATTCTCTGCCAGAGGCGGGATCACAATACCTGTTACGATCTCTCCCGGCTCCAGGGATGTTTTTTTCACTCCCAGGAAAAAGTCGTCTATTTTGATGACCCGGTCCTTGTTGGGGCCCTGAACCAGGATCTTCGCGCCCTGTGCCAATAGATTTGGCGCCGTGTCGCAGGACGGGGATGCGTTGCAGATATTTCCCGCCATGGTACCCTTGGCGCGAATCTGGGTGGATGCCACCACCTTGGCCGCATGTGCGATGGCCGGATTTTTCTCTTTTACAAGAGGAGAGGTCTCGATGGCGCGCAGGGTGGTGAGCGCTCCGATCTTAAGCCCTTCCTTCTCGTCATACTCCAGATCATCCAGACCCGGAATCTTCTTTAGGTCAATGATATACTCCGGCGCAATAACCTTATCCTTCATAGGCGGAATCAGGTCTGTTGCGCCTGCCATGACTTTTGCCGTGCTTCCAAGCTCGAGGAGCAGATTGCACGCCTCACCGATGGTCTTAGGGGCCAGATACTCAAATTGAGGTAATACCATTTACGTTTTCCTCCTTACATTTCCTTCATTTTGCCTGTTGTTGGTTACGTTCTCCTTATGGATTGATTTTAAAAGGAAATGAAGGAAGATGCCAGAAGTGTATATCACAGATGTTACAATGGCTACATCTGTATGCAATTTTCGTCTCAGTACACAAAAAGAGGGAGTATTCATTACCCCCTCCAATCATAGAAGTTATGCAAAAACATATGGTACATTCTGCCCATCCCGGGTCATGATCTCTCTTATCCTGGTTCTTCTACTGCTCCCGCCAGCCCTTGCACACG
>ERZ791881.1293-NODE-1293-length-16674-cov-7.807509_pt1 | contig 16674 bp, 15 predicted proteins | sample MGYA00510161_ERZ791881 | MGnify/ENA primary metagenome ERZ791881 (study PRJEB30046, sample SAMN00792073) | human gut metagenome | study: EMG produced TPA metagenomics assembly of the A metagenome-wide association study of gut microbiota in type 2...
GACTTGTTCAGCAGCGTGCTGGCTCGCATACAGACGCTGATGCTCCAGAAGGACATCGAGCAGCTTTCAGACCCCAACTTTATTCCTGACGGCAGCAGCACCATCTATGTAATCTTCATGATTATCGGCATCGTGGGCTACTTCACCATCCCCACAGTGGCAAGCTGGATTGTGTCGGCTGGCGGCACGTCCGCCTACAACCGCAACGTGGCAAGAGCCGGGTCGGTCGCAGGGGCTGTGGCTGGAGCGACAAGCGGGAAGATTGCCGGGAAACTACTCAAATAACCAACTTCAATTTATCAGAACATGGAATTCAAGTCATTAACGAACATCGAAACGAGCTTCCGACAAATCCGGCTTTTCGCGCTGGTATTCATCTGCCTGTGCGCACTGGTCACGGGGTTTGCCGTGTGGAACTCGTACAGCTTCGTCGAAAAGCAGCGGCAGAAGATATACGTCCTCGACAACGGCAAGAGCCTGATGCTGGCTCTCTCACAGGATATGGCGCAGAACAGACCGATTGAAGCGAAATCGCACGTGAAGCGTTTCCATGAGCTTTTCTTCACGCTCTCGCCCGACAAGGACGCCATCGAAAGCAATGTCAGGCGTTCGCTGTTCCTCGCCGACAAGAGCGCATACAACTATTACAAGGACTTGTCGGAAAAAGGGTATTACAACCGGGTGATTTCGGGCAACATCAACCAGACGGTGGAGATAGACAGCATGAAGTGCGACTTCGACCAGTACCCCTACCGGGTGGACACCTATGCCCGGCAACTGATTGTCCGGGAAAGCAGCCTGACGGTCAGAAGCCTTGTAACCACATGCAGGCTCCTGAACGCCACACGCAGCGACAACAACCCGCACGGCTTCATCATGGAAGCGTTCACCATCACGGAGAACAAGGATTTGCAGACCATTAAACGATAAGCGCATGGAAAGAAAACGGAATTACATCGGAATGGCGCAGGACTGGGCGGATGAACGCCTGCGCCGGATGTGCGGGCGCATCACGCCGGGCAAACGGCTGGCGGTCATCCTCGTGATGTTCCTCCTGTTCGGCGGCTTGTCCGTCTATATCACCGTCTCGTCCATCTACCACATCGGGAAACGGGACGGGCAAAGGCTGCGAATCGAGCATATCAGGCAATTTCCGCTGCATGGCGGCGACAGTATCAACCCATTAAACAGACCGGAATATGGAAGAAACACGGAAGAATGAGCCGGGCGGACAGCCCGCAAAGGAGAAGAAGCCCAAACGGGAACTCTCCCCGAAAGAGGTGCAGCAACGCAAGAAGATGATAGTCTTCCCGCTGATGTTCCTCGTCTTTGCCGGGTGCATGTACCTGATATTCGCGCCCTCCGGCAAGGACAAGACAGACGTGGAGAGCGTGGGCGGTTTCAACGCCGACCTCCCGCTGCCCGCAGAGGACGGGATTATAGCCGACAAGCAGACCGCCTACGAGCAGGCGGTGGTGAGCCGCAAGCGGCAGGACAGAATCCAGTCCTTGCAGGACTTCGGCTTTACGCCTGACGGTGAAGCGGAAGAACGGCAAGGAAACGCAGAACCGATGCCGGAAGATGATCCGCAGCCCGCAAGGGGCGGCGGTGCTTCTTCGGCGACCGCTTACCGGAACATCAACCGCCAGCTAAGCACGTTCTATGAACCGCCAGCGGAGGATGAAGAAAAAGAGGAACTGAAACGGCAGGTGGCGGAACTGACCGAACGCCTGCAACGGCAGCAGACCGCCACGCCCACTGCGGACGACCAGCTTGCCCTGCTGGAGAAGTCCTACGAGCTTGCCGCCAAGTACGCTGGCGGCGGGCAGAACGGGCAAATGGCACAAGTTCCGGTAGCGGGTAACATTGACCGCAAGCCGGATGCGGTGGCGGTGCAAGCTGTCAGGGAAACGACCGTTTCGGGACTGAGCCAGCCCATGAGCGATGCCGACTTTATCCGGGCGTACAGCCAGCCACGCAACTACGGTTTCAACACGGCGGTAGGCACGGGCTACGCTGTGGGCAGGAACACGATAGCCGCCTGCATCCACCAAGACCAGACGCTGATTGACGGGCAGAGCGTGAAGCTCCGGTTGCTGGAGCCAATGCAGGCGGGCAGTATCGTCATCCCGAAAAACACCGTCCTGTCGGGTGCGGCGAAGGTACAGGGCGAACGGCTCGACATCACCGTGTCCTCGATAGAATACGCGGGCAACATCATCCCTGTGGAACTCGCCGTGTTCGACACGGACGGACAAAAGGGGCTTTCCGTCCCGTCCTCGATGGAGCAGGAAGCCTTCAACGAAGCGATGGCGAATATCGGCAGCGGGCTGGGCACAAGCATCTCCTTCACGCAGAACGCCGGGCAGCAGGTGGCGATGGACGTTACAAGGGGGCTGATGCAGGGTGCGTCGGGCTACCTCGCCAAGAAGTTCCGCACCGTGAAAGTGAAGCTGAAAGCCGGGTACAGGGTGATGCTTTACGCCAAACAACAGTAATCCAACAACAAACCACTAAAAATTTCCAATCAAATGAAGAAGTATTTTGCAATGTTCGCCCTCCTGTTGGGCGTGTGTGCGGCAAACGCACAGGAAACAGACACCGTGAGGTACGCGGCGGGCAACGACCTGTACCAAGGCATCACCCGGAAACTCCCTTACCGACAGATGGTAACGCCCTACGGCGTGGAAGTAACTTTCGCCAAGACGGTGCATATCATTTTCCCCTCCGCTGTGCGCTACGTGGATTTGGGAAGCAACCACATCATAGCGGGCAAGGCTGACGGAGCGGAGAACGTCATCCGGGTGAAAGCCACGACAGAGGGCTTTCCGGGGGAAACGAACTTCTCCGTTATCTGCGAGGACGGCAGTTTTTATTCCTTCAATGCCAAGTATGCCCGTGAACCGGAAATGCTCAACATTGAAATGAAGGACTTCTTGGAAAATGAAGATACGTCCGACTTCTCGCATACCCGGATGAACATCTACTTCCGGGAACTCGGAAACGAAAGCCCGCTCTTAGTGAAACTCATCATGCAAAGCATCTACAAGGAGAACGACCGGGAGATACGGCACTTGGGCAGCAAGCGTTTCGGCATCCAGTTCTTAATCAAGGGCATTTACACCTACAACGGGATGCTCTACGTGCATACGCAGACGAAGAACAGTTCCGCCGTGCCTTTCAATACGGATTTCATCCGGTTTAAGGTTGTCGATAAGAAAGTGCCCAAACGCACCGCCATTCAGGAAACGGTACTGGATGCGGTACGCAGTTATAATGAAGTGATAGAGATTGCCGGGAAAAGTACGGTGCGCACGGTGTACGCCCTGCCGAAGTTCACTATCCCGGACGACAAGCTGCTGCTTGTGGAACTCTACGAGAAGAACGGCGGTCGCCACCAGTCTATCCGGGTGGAAAACGCCGACATCGTGAACGCCAAGGAGATAGACGAACTCAAAATCAAGTGAGCATGAAGCGGGGTCTATTCATTATCATGCTTTTCGCGCTGTGCCTGCATTTCAATCAGGCACGGGCGCAAAGATACCTGCCGGGCATGAAGGGCTTGCAGGTAACAGCGGGCATGGCGGACGGGGTGCATTGGAATGACAACACGGATTTCGCCTACCACATTGGGGCGGCGTACAGCGTCTATACCAAGAACGCCAACCGCTGGGTGATTGGCGGGGAATACCTGCACAAGAAATATGACTACAAGGATATGAGAATACCCGTCGAACAGTTCACGGCGGAGGGCGGCTATTACTTGAAATTCCTCTCGGACAGGCGAAAGACCTTCTTTCTCTCGCTTGGTCTGTCGGCTCTCGCCGGGTATGAAACCAGCAACCGGGGCGAAAAGCTACTGCCGGACGGGGCTACGCTCTCGGATGAAGATTGCTTCATCTACGGCGGGGCTTTGACGCTGGAACTGGAAGCCTACCTGACCGACCGGGTCGCCTTGCTCGTGAATGCGAGGGAACGGATGCTGTTCGGCTCGGACATCGGCAAGTTCCACACGCAGGTGGGGCTGGGACTGAAATTCATCATCAATTAACCGCTATATATAAGAATGTATATGAAGAATGTAACGTACAAAATCCTCATGGGCTGCTACATCGTGGCTGCTCTCGTGCTTGTTACCGCCTGTAATGACGGCTTGGACATTCAGCAGGCTTATCCGTTCACGGTGGAAACGCTGCCCGTACCCAAGAAACTGAAAGTCGGGGAAACCGCCGAAATACGCTGCCAGTTGGTGCGGAGCGGTCGCTACCAGCCGACCACCTACCAGATACGCTATTTCCAGCCTGACGGCAAGGGAAAGCTGGAAATGGACGACGGCACGGTGTTCCTCCCCAACGACCTGTACCCGCTGGAGAAAGAGACCTTCCGGCTTTACTACACCTCGGCATCGACCGACCAGCAGACGATTGACATTTATATCATCGACAATTTCGGGCAGATGCAGCAGGTTTCGTTCTCGTTCAACAATGACAGCAGCGAAGAAACACCGGAGTAGCCATGTGGATATTTATCGGAATATGCGCTTATCTTATGTTGTTTATAGGATGGTGCAGACATGAGTTAAAGAATGCCCCGACTGATAGGGAATTATGGGGCGAGGATTTGGATTGATACGCAAAGCGAATGTTATGCCAGCCCACCCGCCGGAAATATCGGCGGGTGTTTTTGTATTAGGGAACATGGCGGGTTTCTTTGCCACTTTATTTCCCGGCACTCATGAAAGAAAGTGGCGGCGGCATTCTTGCCGCCGTTCTCCATCAACTGATTTTAAGGCTCTTTACGGGTACATGTTTCTCTAACCACACCTTGACCTGTTCAAAGTTGTATTCGCCCGTTATGACCGCCGTATGGTCGTTTATGGCTACAAACCGGACACTTTCATAACTGTTTATCCAACCTTGCAGGGAACAGACACCCCACGTGTCCGCGTCTTTGAAAACGCTGCGGTCTATTTGGCTGATTGGCTCGCCGAAAACCACTATCATGGTCTGAAAGTCCGGCTTGTCCTCCAGCAGCCGCAAATGGTGCAGCGTGCCGAACTCGTCCATCTTCCGCCCCCATGCCCAGTCCTCCGTGTAGAAATCATCGCCCCACTGGTGCGGATGGTCGAAACGCACTTTCACGTTTACCGAATATTCGTTTTCCTCCGTGTCCTCGATAACGCCCGTTACCATCATGCCCGTAAAAATACACTCGCACCGCCTGCCGATTAGGTCTTTGCTTACTTCTGTCGTTTTCATGTTCTCAAAACTTTATGGGTTATTACTCCGTTCTTTCCTCTCTATCCATTCGTCCCGCCTGCGGCGGCACTCCGTCAGCGTCTTAGCCACTGTCGAAAACAGTTCCCCGTCCGTATGACGGTAGTCATATTGGTAGAATGTCCGTTCTCTGAATGCGCACGAACGGAATTTCACGAACTTTTCTTCTCCCGGTGTTTGGGTGATACTCACCCCGTTTCTGTTCAATGATTGCATAAATTTCTGTTTTTGTCGGTTACGAGTTTTATTTTAGCGGGCAGGGCTTTGACACCCCGCCCGGATTACTTTCAAGCTGCCCGGAACACAAAACCGTCATCAAACCAATAGTCATACATGAACAAGTCACGGGCGAACTTTTCATAATCGAAATAGGTCTTTGCGAACTCCGGCAAGTCGTAACATTCCTCTACAATCCGGTAGGCGAAATCTTCTTCATCGTCATACTGCCCTTGATATTCGTCCCAGAAGTCCCGTACAAGGTCATCCGCATCCTTTTCGCCCAAATCATAGCCTTTGTAGTTGCACCACACGAAAAAGGCTTCTTGCTCGGTTTCATTCAGATTTTCCACCGCATCCCGCAAGGTGAAAAAGTTCCCGGAAATCCAGCTTTCGGAAATCAAATTCTCCGGGATATTCTCGTAATCCTGAAACATAAATTCCGCATCTTCCTCGTCCTTGTGAAGCTCCCGGCAGGCTTCGTAAAACTCTTCCTTGTCCGCATAGTCCGACAAGTCCAGCCATGCGCCGAACAATGAACCGTTGTTATACTTGCCGTAAGTGCCTACATAAACTCTTGCTTCTGATAATGTTGCCGTTTCCATATCGCTGTAATTTTTAAGTTTTTAATTTTTATGCGGATTCGAGAGGTGAGGGAGTTGAAGTTTCACAGAACTTTTTTCCCGTTTCCCGTAAATCCGACCTTTTTTTTATGCGTCTTCCGGTCGGGTCGGTCGTTTTCGTTTCACATAGGCTGGTTTGCGAAGTGCCCAGAGCAGGCAAGGTTTCGGCAAAAAATACCTCGCAACGAATGTCGCAGGGAAGATTTTTTGCACGAACCTACGGCTTGACCTTTCCGGCTCGTAAGGACACGTAGCTACCTTTGCCTATTGAAATGATAAAAACGACCTCACGGCTGGGGGACAGCGTAAGGGGAGGGTTTACCGAAAGGGAAACGGGATAAAAGTTCTTGTTCCATTTTATCTGATAGGGAACACTTTACAAAGCGGGCGGGAAAGGCAAGGGTGTCGGAAGCCCGTCTTTCGATACGCTTGTGCGGGTTTCCGGAGGCTCTTTTCACGAAAAACAGTCAGCCATGCCCCGCACGGCTGGCGTTTCGGGGAATGTGCCGGAGGAAAAGGATATAAAATGGAACTTATTTCTTAATAGAGAGAAGCGCACTGAAAGAAAAAGCCGAGTAAAATACTCGGCTAATATAATTATTATAATATATGTCTGGTGGTGGGGTGTGGAACACAACTGCTCCATATTTCAGGTTCTCTTGTTCTATGAAGTGTGTTCGTTTTAATCCACAAATTTACCCCACCGTGTTCCACACCCCTTTAGTTTTAGATATAAATAAAATTATACTTGTTTTCATATGCTTTCTGTTTTTTTTGAGGTTAATAAAGAATTTACCCACGTTCAAAAGAACGTCTTTAATCGAAATTAGCAGTGATACTAATTCCGCCCAGGCAGGTAGCAGACTCAAACTCACTAAAAGAACAAAGATAGATTGCAGCCTTTCTAAGACGATACAAAGTTATGAACTCTTGTAATACTATGCAAAGTAAAGCACTACTAATTTAACAAAACCTATAAAAAGTTCTTGTTCCCTTTTAACCGTTAGGGAATACTATCTAAAGTGGGTGGGAAAGGCAAGGGTGTCGGAAGCTCGTCTTTCGATACGCTTGTGCGGGTTTCCGGAGGCTCTTTTCACGAAAAACAGTCAGCCATGCCCCGCACGGCTGGCGTTTCGGGGAATGTGCCGGAGGAAAAGGATATAAAAAAGCGGGTAGCCCGGTGGACTGCCCGCAAGATAAATGAAAACTACTTATTGAAATACAGCATATTAAACAGTATTCCGTTACCAAAACCGTTACCTGTCTGTTTCCGGTTTGTCATAGGTAACGAATCCGATTCTGCGGCGTTGCTTCTGCTCTTGGGACTGGCTCAAAAGCTGGGTCAATGCCTGATAAATGTCGTTGAACTGCGCATCGGTGCTGGCTTCCAGTTCCTCGATGCGTTTCAACAGTTCCTCATAGCCCGCTACCATCTGACGCATAAGGACAAATGCCCGCATGATGGAAATGTTCACCTCGATGGCGGTCTGGCTGCGCAAGACGGATGAAAGCATGGCTACGCCCTGTTCGGTGAAAGCCATAGGCAAGGCTGCGCCAAAGTTGTAGTCAGGGGGTATCACATTTTGTGACACCCCTATGGATAACAATAAGTTAGCTTCCTCTTTCGAGAGGACAAACATAAAGTCGGACGGGAAACGCCCGATGTTGCGTTTGACCGCCTGTTTCAAGGCTCGTGTTTCCACTTGGTAAAGTTCCGCCAAATGGAAGTCAAGCATCACCCGACAACCCCTGACTTCAAAGATTTTGTTTTGAATGACCTGCAAATCCATAAACTTTAAGATTTTATTGTGATTAAACGCTTGTTTTCCTTTCATTCAGCCTTTGGGCGAACATATCCATGTCGGCACTCAGTTTCGTGTCGATGATTTTAGCGTAAATTTGTGTGGTTCTGATGTTTGTGTGCCCCAACATCTTGGAAACGCTCTCAATGGGTACGCCGTAGCTGATACTGAGGGTCGCAAAACTATGGCGGGCAACGTGATAGGTGATTTTCTTGTTTATGCCGCACACCGCTGCGATTTCTTTCAAGTAATCGTTCATCTTCTGGTTGCTGATTATCGGAAGAATCTTGCCGTCAGGCAGTTTCCCGTCATATTTCTGCAAGATGGCTTTGGGAATATCCAACAGGCGGATATTGGAGGTTACGTTTGTCTTGTGTCTTTTCTTGATTATCCACAAGTTGCCGTCGAAGGAAACCTTTATGTTCTCCGCCCGCAACTCGCACACGTCCACATACGACAAGCCCGTATAACAGCTAAAAATGAACATATCACGCACCTGTTCCAGCCGCTTGCTGGCAAATGTCTTTTGATAAATGCGGTCTAACTCGTCCTGTTCGAGATACCCTCTTTCCACATACTCGAACTTCAACTTGTATGCCCCGAAAGGATTGAAGTTTATCAAGCCCAGATTGTGGGCGAACAGCACAACGGTTCTGAAACGCTGCACAAACTTCATGGCGGTGTTGTGGGTACATGGATAGTTCTCACGGATGAACAGGTAGAAGCCCTCAATGAACACCACGTTTATCTCCCGAAAGCTGATGTCCTCCACATGGTAGTTCGTGCGGATATATTCGGCAAGACGGTTCTTTGTGAGTTCGTACCGGGTGTATGTCCGGTGCGTGGCGGTCTTTCCTACTTTCAGCGCATACTGCTCGTTGTGCTGCGCGAACACTTGCAGGAGGGTCTTAGCCTTTTCCTCCTTGCCTAAAAAGATGTTGCGTACCTTTTCGGCGGTAACATAGCCGTCCCTTTCCAGTATGGTCTGATAATGCTTGTACAGGGTGGCTTTGATACCGTCCAGCATTTCATTCATGCGGGTAAACTCCGCTCCACGTCCGGACACCTTTCCCGTCTTGGCTTGCCAGTTCTTGGGATTGACTTCAAGTTTGGTGTTGAACTGTGCCAGTTTCCCGTCAATGGTAACACGTGCCATAATGGGCATATTACCGTTCTTTTTTACCTTGTCCCGCTTCAAGAAGAACAATACTCGGAATGTTGATTTCATACCTCATTTTTTAAGTTACAAAACTACTTTTATTAACTCATAATGAGATAAATGCAGGGTCGCCAAATCCCGACAGCGTTCCGCCAATTTCCGACAAATCGTACCCCTTTTTTGAAAATCTTGTCGGGGGTACGAATTGGGTACTAATTTTTGTCTGTTAATGCCCTCTTTTTGGCGGTCAAGGTCGCCAAAGGACAATAAAAAAAGTCCCACAAAATATTGATTTTGTAGGACTTGTCTTTTTGTTGTCGCCTTTTGGCTTTTCTTTCCGTGATCCGCTTGGGGCTCGAACCCAAGACCCCAACATTAAAAGTGTTGTGCTCTACCAGCTGAGCTAGCGGATCGGTGCTTTTATAATGTGCTTCATAAAAGCGTGTGCAAAGGTAATATGTTTTTTTGAAACGGCCAAATTATTCCGTCTGTTTTTGCTCATTTTCTTCTTTTTCGGGCGTTACGTCGATAGGGTGGGAGCTTAGCGTAGTGGCCGCCTCTTCGGTGCCTGAGGTGGCTGTTTCTTTGGTTACATATCGCTGGTAATAAGCTATTAGCAGTGTTGTCAGTGGCAATGCTATTATCAGGCCGATGAAGCCGAGCAGTGCTCCCCAAACCGACAGCGACAGCAACAGCACGGCCGGGTTGAGCCCCATGGCCTTGCCCATTATCTTTGGTGTGAGTATCATGTCGGTTATGAGCTGAACGACCAGGAACACCCCAACGGCCGATGCCAGTATTATCCAGAAATTCTGTCCCGTGTCGGCAGCTTTGAGCAGCGAAAGAAACACCATCGGTATCAGTGCCAGTCCGTGCACGTATGGTATGAGGCTCATTATGCCAATCATTATTCCGAGGCCGATGGCCATGGGGAAATCTATGATGGTGAAGCCGATGCAGAACAGAATGCCTATGCATAGAGCCACGAGGCTTTGGCCGCGGATATAGCTGTTCAGTTCGCGCTCCACGTCGCCAATCAGCGCTTGCCAGAAATGCCTGTTTTTGGGTGGGAATATCTTTATGAATCCTGCCGCCAGCTTCTCATAGTCGAGCAGAATGAAAAAGAGGTATAGCAGGGTGATCAGCGATGCCACGATGCTGATTATCACGTTGGCCGTTTGCCCGATAAACGTGAATAGTTTGGGCATGGTGTCGCTGAGGGCCTTTTTTACCTCCCTGTCGTTGAATACGTCCTGTATGGCCTGGCTGTTTTCTTCAATCCAAGTCCTTATGGCCAGCGGAAAGTTGCTTATGTGCGTTTTTTCATGCAGGTATCGGGTGACAAGCTGTCCCAGTTTCTCGAACTGGTCAATCATCGGCGGGATTATCAGGTAGATTATTCCGCCTATCACTGCCACGAGAAACACCAGCGACACGACAATGGCCAGCACACGGCCGGGAACGTGCAGGCGGTACTGCACGAACCTTACTATGGGATAGATGAGATAGGCCAGCAGCCAAGCCACAAAGAACGGCAGCAGCACGCTGCCAAGGTAGTTGAGCACATAGAGAATGGCTGCTATCAGCAGTGCACAGAGCATACCGCGCACAAATCTGTCGAAGGTTATCGTTTTGTCGAGCATGGGCATAATTCTCTTATATAATAATGTGTTAGTCAGCCTCTGGCATTGCCTGGTTCGTGAATGGCCTTCTGGTAGCATTCGCGGCATAGCGGCTCGTATTCGGCTGTCTCGCCGAGCATCACGCGCTTCTCGTCGGCCACGGTGCGGTGGCTGGCGTAGGCCAGGGCGCCGCAGCGCACACAGATGGCATGCACCTTGGTTACATCGTCGGCAATGGCGCACAATGCGGGCATTGGCTCAAACGGCACACCCTTGAAATCCATGTCCAGCCCGGCCACGATTACCCTTACGCCACTGTTGGCCAGTTGGTTGCACACGTCAGGCAGGCCATTGTCGAAAAACTGGGCTTCATCAATGCCGACGACGTCGACATCTTCGGCCAGCAGAAGAATTTCCTCCGACGAGTTCACCGGCGTGCATCTTGTCTTGTGCCTGTCGTGGCTCACCACGTCTTTATCGGAATATCGAGTGTCTATGGCGGGCTTGAAAATCACAACCTTCTGCTTGGCAAATTCGGCCCGTCGCAAGCGGCGTATCAGTTCTTCGGTCTTGCCCGAGAACATAGAGCCGCACACTACTTCTATACGTCCCTGTCGGCGGGACTCCCCTGTTAAGTTATCTGTCATTTCGACGCAAAAGTACAAATACGTTTTAAAAATTGCAAAGATTTGGCTGCTTTTTTTTGGCCGTAAGGAACAAATCGTTACATTTGCAAATAATATGGGGATACTTTACGTTGTTCCCACCCCGGTGGGAAACCTTGAGGATATGACATTCCGCGCGGTGAAGGTGCTCAAAGAGGCTGATCTCGTGCTGGCTGAAGACACCCGTACGTCGGGTGTGCTGCTTAAGCATTACGGCATCAGCAACCACTTGATGTCTCATCACAAGTTCAACGAGCACGGCACTTCGGCTGCCGTGGTGCAGCGTCTGCTGGGCGGTGAGACCGTAGCCCTCATCAGCGATGCCGGTACGCCAGGCATTAGCGACCCGGGGTTTTTCCTCGTGCGCGAGGCTGTTAGGGCAGGTGTCGAGGTGCAATGCCTGCCGGGGCCCACAGCCTTTGTGCCGGCCTTGGTGGCCAGCGGCCTGCCTTGCGACAGGTTTGTGTTCGAGGGATTCCTGCCACAGAAGAAAGGGCGGCAGACCCGTCTTGAGGCCCTTGCCTCAGAAACGCGCACCATGGTGTTCTACGAGTCGCCCTTCCGCCTGTGTAAACTAATAGGGCAGCTTGCCGATGTTTTCGGCGGTGAGCGCGCTGCCTGCGTCTGCCGCGAGATATCCAAGTTGCATGAGGAGAGCGTTCGCGGCACGCTGGCCGAACTGGCCGCCCATTTTGCGGCAGTGCCGCCGCGTGGCGAGATAGTGGTAGTGGTTGCCGGTGCAGATGAAAAAGAAAGTAAAACTAAAACTCAGTGAATATGAAGAAACTATTGTTTGTAGGAATATGCTTGATGGCCATCGTGGCGTGCAAGCAAGACAAGCCGAAGACAGACCTTGCGGCAGCGCAGCAGCGTGACTCACTGACACAGGTTATAGCTCAGAAGGACAATGAAATCAACGACCTGATGTCAACTATGAACGAGATAGAGGAGGGGTTCCGCGAAATCAATGAGGCCGAAAACCGACTCAGCCTGGCCAAGCAGGGTGAGGGCAGCAATCGCGAGCAGCGAATACGCGAGAATCTGCAGTTCATACAGTCGACAATGAAGCAGAACAGGGAGCTCATTGCCAAGTTGCAGCGCCAGTTGCGTGAGGGAACTATCAAGGGCGACCAGTTGCAGCGCACAATAGACAACCTGACAAAGCAGATGGAGGAGAAAGACCAGCAGCTGCAGCAGCTCAGGGCCGAGCTCGATGCCAAAGACATCCACATCATGGATCTCGACGAGAAGATAGCCAATCTCAACACCAATGTCAACAACCTCACTGCCGAGGGCAAGCAGAAGACAGAGACCATCAATTCGCAAGACAAGCAATTGCATTCGGCATGGTATGTGTTTGGCACCAAGAGCGAGTTGAAAGAGCAGCGCATATATGTTGACGGCAAGGTTTTGCAGTCTAACTTCAACCGTGATTACTTCACCAAGATTGACATCCGCGTCACCAAGGAGATAAAGCTCTACTCGCGGTCGGCAAAATTGCTCACGGCGCATCCCTCTGGCAGTTATACACTGCAGCAGGATGCCAACAAGCAGTATGTGTTGCGCATCACCAATCCACAGCAATTCTGGAGCACGAGCAAGTATCTTGTGATACTTGTAAAGTGACGGTGGCACGGCAGGCGGGCGCATTCGCCATCTTGCCGGCGCCTGGATGTCAATATGCTGTATAATAAAGAATTACCGTCGGGGGGAAGGCCATTGCTCTGGTCTTCCCTTTGGTGGTTTTGCATGCTTGTTGGCTACAGTTGCGTGCGGCTTGTGTCATACTGCGATACGTCATGTCTTAATTAGCTGTATTCTACATTCTTAGAATACTAATGATAATTGTTTTACCATTAAGCCTGATAATGTGGCAATGCCAAAACTCAACAATGTTCCTGCTAATGCATTTGTATGAATAATATCTCTGTCAACCCAAATATTATAAGTTAATTGACTTAAGTAGCTGTTCAAAATTAACCGATAGAATAGACCTTGCAGGTGTCCTCTATATCTTTGCCACCATCTTGTGTGCTCTTTCGGGCCGCATACCAAAGTCTCATCGTTCGCGTAGCCCGCTACGCTCTCTCTTCGGACTTTGTCATGCATCTCCGAAATAGCGCACAATTTGATGGCAATTAATTTTGAACACCTACTTAAGTAGCTGTTCAAAATTAACCGATACAATAGACCTTGCAGGTGTCCTCTATATCTTTGCCACCATCTTGTGTGCTCTTTCGGGCCGCATACTAAAGTCTCATCGGTCGCGTAGCCCGCTACGCTCTCTCTTCGGACTTTGGCATGCATCTTCGAAATAGCGCACAATTTGATGACAATTAATTTCGAACACCTACTTATAAAATGGAATAATAAGCGATTTGGCTTATTTCGATACATTATAAGTACTAAGTCTTATCTTGTCTGACTTATATTTCTGACTTTCCTATTTTAAAAATATGCCACTTATATGATTTGACACGTGATAAGAGTAAGATAAAATGGCGATACTAAAATGGTTGTAGACAATAAGTCACTTGTTATGGTGCAACGATATGGTGCTAAATATCAATGATTTATAAAATTACATGTGTTGTTGCCACCAGCCGTAACAATGCAGCCTGTCCAATCGGTTCGCCCGTTTTTGCCTGCCCGTCAGGCTGTCGTCCATGGACTGACGTTTTGGTTTGGGGCAGCCACGCTACAGATTTTGTTGTGTGTCGTTTGCATTCGTGTTTGGTCTGTTTCTGTCCTTCTGTGTTCTTTGTCATACGTTCAAGTGTCGATTCACTCGAGTTTCTGCATGGTTTTGCTTTTGTCTTTATCCTGGAGTACCCACGCTGCTTGCTTTGCACACATTGATAAGAAGATGTGGAAAACTTATTGTCATCAGTTTGTGCGCAGTCCTGTCGATGTTTTACAAGGCACAATAAGAGTGGTTGAAGCGGACTACACACTCGATTTGTCTTTGGAAAACAACCCGGAAGGGCGTGCAAGATGATGGCAAGGACAAGATACACATATAGATTGGTTTTGCGCCGGTTGATTGTCAACTGATACTTTACTTTGGTGTTGCCGTTGCCAAGGCTCTGCCGTCGCCCTTTCGGCTGCCGTCTAAGTAGGCTTGCGTTGTCATGGTTCATTATCAATCATATATTCATACGTTAGCCTGGCCACCGTGGCTGCAGTTGTGCATGCTCGACAGCCACGTGCCAATGGTCTCCCCAACCACTCCCCGCTCACCGTGCGGCCACCCTTTTTAGACGTTTTTCATTGCCTTGAGCATCGGTTTGGGTGTCTCCAACCTCGTTACAGGCCATTTTGGTTCTTTTTCAGGTATAATTATCTCGCTCATTTTGCGCGTATTTCCGTGCAAGAGGCTTTGAGTTTTGCTCTGCGCGATTCTCACGCCATTTAATTTCCCCCACATTATATATATAGAACGCTTTTTGTCGTCTTTCGACTTCAGTCCGAGTGATGTTTTTGTGGCTGTTTCTTTGCAGGAAAGAAGAGCGTAGCGGGCTACGTGACCAACGGCCGTGTAGAATCAGGACAAAAAGAATATCGGAATGAAGCCCAAAAATACTTTACGCAAAAAGTTTTGATGAGTTCATAAATAGTTGCTGACAATCAACCGGCGCAAAACCAATCTATATCTGTATCTTGTCCTTGCCATCATCTTGCACGCCCTTCCGGGTTGTTTTCCAAAGACAAATCTGGTGTTTAGTCCGCTTCACTTCCTTCTTCGCCCTTGCCAAGAACATTCCCGTAACTGCGCACAATCTGATGATGATTAATTTTCAACAGCTACTTAAAATGTGTATTTCTTCGTATCGGCGAAGCCATGCTCCGGCATAGACCAAAGGCATCATCGGCACCAGGCATATTGCCTGAAGGTTGCCTGATGGCGCTCTATGTGCTTGAAAATCAGAGTTTCCCTCCTGCGCCTTTGCTTCGTGTAGCGCCTTTTCGGGTCACTTCGCGCCCAAGTGCTGAGCCATTTTTCAGCAACTTGCCTTGAGTACTGGCATGCACACCAGTCTTTGCCCAACCTTCGTTTCCGTTATTGTCATGCTGTTGTCTGCGTATTCACATACAGGCAGCAGCGAGTTTTTTCCACAGCCATACTTGGGCTCGTTGATTGCAACAGTTAAGTTATTTTATAATCGCTTTTGTTATCAAGAATGAATTTTTTATTTTATCATTACCCAAATCCTAATTATCCATTCAAGGCCTTTCTTCATAACATCCGATTTACTGTGCTGTCTGTCGGTAGCGGCATTGTTGTACACTTTGAAATTTAACATTTGCTGTATCTTTTGAGTCTGTTCAATTACACCTTTGCCGGTGCTCAGTCCGCCCGTTTATATTTTTCGCATATATTTCAAAATGCTGAAAGCCCTTCAAGCCAGTTCCGTTAAAGTCTGTGTTTCTGTGTCTGTTGTTTCCTCCCAAATGGTAAGTTTCTCACCCTTGTGGTTTATTCGGCTGAACTTTGCGGCATGTTAATATGGGGTTGACGCCATTTTTTGAAGCAGATTTAACATGCGCATCGCGGCCATCCGCCATCGCCTGTCGGTCATTTGTGCATTTTGTGCGCAATTTTGTGTTTGATATCAATTTTACAGCACAATAGTATTTCAGTGCAATTTGTTCTCAAAATTATGTCCTTGCCGCCTGTTTCCGTGTTACTTTTGTCGGCATAATTATCGGTTCTTGATATTTTCACTTACTATTTCGTGCCATTATAGTTTTTAAAGTTCTCCTTTTTTTCCACCAGAGATATAATAATTATGTATGCGTGCGCGCGTACCTATAATATATAGTAGCCACGGCCTTCGTGAATTTAAGACTTGTTCTGTATATATCCTCTATATGCAATAAATATTTACATTGCAGTCTTTGCTTCCCATATTGCCTGTTTTGCACGCCCAAACAGCCCGTTTTGTGTTGTCAAAAGGGTTGTTTCGCCATGCGTTACCGGCCATTTTGCCTTTAGCCATTTACTGTTAACGTAACACATTGGGCTGCAACGGGTTTGCAAAGCCAAGCAATAGAGTAACAAAACTTTACATGGCTATTTCCTGGCGATGCCAGGTTGTATGGTCGGGTGGGGGCACTCATATTTCAATAGGCTACGTTTGGGGTGGATATTTATACGTTGTTTGACTTTGACGTTTGGGTATTTATGCAGCTTTTAGTGCTTATTTGACACCCAAATCGTTTGCAAACTGTAAACGAATGACTGATAATCTTTTCAATCCTTAATTCCGCAACACTATTATAAAATATTTTTTTTAAGTACCTGAGCAAC
>ERZ791881.1295-NODE-1295-length-16661-cov-5.842707_pt1 | contig 16661 bp, 9 predicted proteins | sample MGYA00510161_ERZ791881 | MGnify/ENA primary metagenome ERZ791881 (study PRJEB30046, sample SAMN00792073) | human gut metagenome | study: EMG produced TPA metagenomics assembly of the A metagenome-wide association study of gut microbiota in type 2...
GACGGTAAGGGCCGCCAGACCGGCCGCCGACCGGCCGCCGGCACCTTCAAGCATCTGCATGTCTTTGTCAAACGAAACCGACGTGGCGGCACCCTCGCCTTTCAGCTTCACGAAGATTGCCCCGTACGGCCCTACCAGCGGGTTGCCGTCGGTGCTGAGCCAGTTGTCGCCATGCGCCGAACCCACCACGGGCCCGTCTTCGGTCTCAATCCAGTAGTTGCCGTCGAGGTTGGCGTTTGCCGCCATAAACTTCCTTATGTCGAGCCCGCACATAAATGGGTTGCCCACCATCATGTAAAGTCCGTCGGCCGAGGGCGTCAGCACGGCCTCTACCGATGGGGCCGGCCTGAGCTCCTTTGGATTGCTGCGGTCGAGCAGTCCGCTGACAAACAGGCGTCCCTGGCCGGAGCGGTCGATGGTGCCTGTGCTCACGTCGTAAGACAGGTCTGCCTTGGGCATGCGGAACACCGTCTGGCCGCTGCCCGACGTCTTCATCGAGAACCCTCCGCCGGCAGTGTATGGCACGTGGGCGTCGTTGTAGACCGAACTCCACAGCGGGCCGAAGGCCACAGGCGTGTTGCCGCCCACGTCGTTCTCGACAATGATAGCCTGGCCGGTCCAGCTGCGCTGGTAGACGGCAGGGTCCAGGCGGTTGTGTTTGCCGATGTCAAATGTGATGTCCTTGAAATATTCCTCATCGGCCTGCGACCCGTCGGCATTGGCATACCAGTCGCCGGCAACGACACCGCACAACGGCGTGGCCATAAGTGTCCACTGCCTCGACGGCACGGCAACGTCCATCCATGCCCGGTTGTATATCAGTTGCTCGGCATGCAGCAGCTGTGCGCCGTGCTCAAAGTGAATGTCGCGGCAGATGTTGACCCTGAACCTCTCGGTGGTTAGCTTGCCGGCCTGCCCTTCTGCGCCGGGGTCGTAAACCATCAGGTCATACTGTATGTCCTTGGTCGGGTCGCCCATGCCCTCGGGCCTCGGGCTGTAGATGGTGCCGGTCCAGGCTCCACCATCGGCATAACCGGCCATGTATAGCTGTGCCCGGCTGCCCTGCGGCATCACCACATTGCTGAACAGCATAGGCACGAAGCCATTGCCGGTCTGGTTTTCCTCGTTGGTTATGTAGCCGCTGCCCTCCGGCTTGTGCAGCTCGTCGCTGTCGGCCCGCCTCCAGTTGCTGTCGTTGTTCCAGTTGTCGTTGGCCCCGCCATTCCAAACCAGGTTCTCGGGCACCACCTTCATGTCTACCGGGAATGAGCCGTAGCAGGTGGTATACACCTCGCCGGTCTCATCGTTCTTCTCTTCAAACCAGGCCACGAAGGTGTAAGTGTAGCCTTCGCGCGGGTTGAAACTGAAGCCTCCGGCGCCTTGCTGCTCCTGCAGGTCGAACTTTATGTCCATATATCCGCCTTCGACATGGTTCTCGGCAGCCCACAGTTTATCGATAGTGCCTATGGGGAGGCTGAACTGGTCGAAATCAGCCGACGTAAAATAGTCTTTGTACTGCGGGTCGTCAGAGTCGACCATGTATATCCGGTTGTTGCCTTCCTCGCTTATCTCGCCCAGTGCTGTTGCCCCGTCCGACACAATCTTCGGGTTGCGCAGCGACACGCGCAACGACCTTCCGCCCTCTGCCGAGGCTTCCCTTATCTGCCCCAGCCCGATGCGCAGGGCAGGGTTGAAGTCGTCGGCAGGATATTTCACCTCTTCAAACCCGGCGTGCAGCGACGGCGCGTCGCTGCTCACCTTTAGCAGCAGCGGTATGTATTCCCAGCATACCAGCGACCACAGCGAGTCGCTGATGGAGCTGTCGGGCGGCACCACCGTCTGTATGGGCTTCACCACAAGCTGCAACCCGCCGCTGAGCAACGCTATGTCAAGGTCTTCGCGGTGTAGCACCAGCCGGCTGTTCACTCCGCCCGTCTGGCCCCTATCGTTGGCATACTTGCTTATGAGGTCGTATTCGTCTTGCGTAAACCTTACCAGCGTGCCGTCGTCGAGCACCTTCTCGGCGGGCCCGGTGGTCGCATCTATCACGGTGGCGTCGGGGTATAGGCTGCGGAAGTTGGTCAGGGCCACGTCGAGGTTGGTGTCGTAGTCGGGGTCGTCGGTGGCAAACTCCTCTTCTGTGCCGAAGAACCAGTCGAAGTAAACGCCGTCGTCTATTACAAGGTATCCCTCGTTCTCGCCGTCGGCATTAGGCACACGCACCTGCACAGTGAAGTTGTATATCTGGCCGGCACAGAAGTCTTCGTCGGGGTCGACCACCTCGCCGTTGACCTTGAGCATGGCCTCCGACGTGACATAGAATCGTGTCACAATGCGGCAATCGTCGTCCATCTGTGCCGCAAAGAACTCCATCAGCTCGCGTTCGCCGAGGTTCGGGTCGGCCGGCACAATCAGCATGAGGTATGGCCGGTTGGGCGACAACACCGAATAGAAGTCTACCGTAAGGTTGCGGTTGCCATGGCCGCCGCCCGAACCCGACCTGTAGAAATACGGCTTGCCGTCTTTCATGTGCTGGTAAGCAAAGAAATATTGGCCTTGGGGTATAGTGTCGCTGTCGTGACCGGCAAAGCTGCTGTAGCCTATAGAGTCGTTTTTCTCGAACGTAGTGTTGAAAAACATCGACATCAGCCTTGTGTTTATCACCTGCCCGTCGCCTATTAGCACTATCGAGCTGTCTATGGCAGCGGTCTTGTCGGCCAGGTCGTCGCCTGAACCTGCCGAAGCCAGGTAATTGTTGTATTTAGTCTCGTCTATGAAACAGAAGCTGATGCCCTCCTCGTCGCCGGTGCCTTCGCCGCCCAGACGCGACATCAGGCGCTCCCAGTCGAGCTCTATGTTCATCCTTGTGCGCGTGTTGGTGCAGGTATACTCCTTCTGGCTGACCCTTGCGTTGGGCTGGGCTATGTACACTTTTATCTCGTCGAAATAGTAGTCGCCGCCGGTTGTCGACGCACAGTTGTTCTCCAGCTGCAATATGTATGAGTCAAACTGCGAGGCATTGGGGTCGTCGTTAAGGAACGAGAAGTATATCTGGTACCAGTCGTTGGTGTCTGCGCCGGTGCCGGGCACCCCTGTGGCCAGGTGGTACGTGGTGCGTATCTGCCCGCTGGAGTGCCTGTAAAGCGGTGTATACGACTTGCTGCCGTCGGCCTCTTCCTTCACGCCCATTACGGTAAACAGTATGGCTGCATCGTCTGAACCAGCCTGACCGCCGCTTTTCATCCAGGCTGTGACAAACAGCTCGGAGCCGGCGCACAGCTTCTCTTCAAAGGGCAGACGCGCCAGGATGCCCGGACGGTCGGACGCATCGACATAAACAAAATACTTGCCGTCGTCCTTGCCCAATCCTGTGGGAGGCTTGGGAAACTTATCCATCACGTCACCATAGCCTATGTAATCGTTTACAATTGAATAATGGTCAAACTCCGGGTACCATCGCTTCGGACCATTGTAATTGCCAAGGCCGATGTAATCGCCCAACGGAGAGCCATCGAAGAAAGCATAGCTGCAATACTCCCATGCCATGGGGAAATGGAAATAATCGTCCTGTCCATACCCCACCTGGTCGTGAGAGGCATAGCCTTCGTCGAAGGTAAGCTCGGTCAGCTTGGTCAGGTTGTTGGCGTTGTTCATCCAATCTGGCGAACGGAATTCCAGCGAATCGCCGGCACCGATGGCTGCCACCTGGTGCTGGGTGAGCGGAACGGAGCTGGCCGAGAAGGTCAGGTTGAAACGGGCAATGTTGTATGTCACCCCTTTAAACGTCTTGGTGACCTTTATTGTAGCAGTGGTTCCGTCGGGCACCTCCCATGTACTGTTTGCCCCTGCGCCCTTACGCCTGAACTTTATCACACGGTTGTTGCCCGATATTGTTGCGCTTACCAATTCCAACAAGCCGGTAGTCGCCCCCTGCCTGCTGTCGATGACTATGTCGAGGGCACCTGTGTCTGTGCCGTCATAAGTGCCTTCTACGGGTATTGCGTAGTTCACAGCGTCTTTTGAGAGCGCCACAAGCTCGTCGGTGTGGTCGGAAACATGCTTGTTCGGGAAAGTGATGTCGTACTCCTCGAGGTACTTGTCGGCACTGTTGTCGTCACCGTTTGAATTGTATTTGTCATCAAGCAAACGCCCATGGCCGTTATTCCAGCTGTAAGAGTCGTTTTCGGGGCGTTCGTCAACACCTACTATATAATATATTACGCGAACTGCAAGCGTGGGTTCGTAATATCCGTTTTCTTCAAACCGCTTCCTGCAGTCGGCAATGCTCATCTCAGCAGAGCCGTTCGACACAAACTCAGGCATGAAGTCGGTGTAGCCGGAAACGTCGCACGCAACGACAAACCAATTGTTGTCGACGCTTGAATTGGGGAACCACGCCTCAAACTGGTCGTTGGTCGGATAATAGAAAGTCATGGAATTGACTATCGACCCCAACGGCCTGCCGACATAGCCATTGTCAAACCTGTAGACAGCATCGGATGAATTGGCAGGCGTAAGCAAGTCGTAGACACTGGTGCCATCGTGCTCTTGGTGGTTTGTCTCGAAGGTTCCGTCTGTGCGATAGCTGTACCATCGCTGATAAGTCTGCACGCTCGATGAATTATTTTTATTTATTGTGGGCAACACCAGATTGGTCGTTGAGCCCTTGTGCATGTATATTGTGTCTATGTAAGTGTGCGCAGCCTGTATCGGCTTGGCCGACGACATGGCGGGTTCGAACATTGGCTGGTCGTCACGGAATGTGCCGAGCACGCCGGAACTCAGGCCGAATGAGTCTTTTATGGCATACCACTTTGAGGCTTTGTGCCTTATAGTTGGTATAAGGCTCGGTTTCGCAACAAACTCAATCTCGTCGATGGCAATTGGCTCGTCATTGCTGTCGGTATGCAAATAAATACGCAATGCCGATGTCGAAACGCTTCCTTTTGAAAAAGCCAGGGTCAATATGTTATTCTGGTGAGCAAGCGATGAAAATCTCTCGGCGGTGGCCCAACCACCACGGCCGTCGGGTATCTGCACCTCGATTGCGCTCACCTGTTCAAAACGGTCGCCGCCTTCAGAAAACATTATCTCGCTAAACTCCAACTCGACAACAAAAGACAGGTCAATGTAAACGTCGCCGTTTTTCGACGATTCCCACCAGTATGTTTTATTATCGTAGATGGCTGATATGTTGTTATAGCCACTGCCGCTGCCGACGTCAGTGCCATCGGCGGCATGGGCGGCAGCCGATTGTATCATACCCTTTATATCCGTGAAATTGATATATCTGTTTTCGCTTACCTGAGCCCGGGCAACCTGCGACATGCAAAGCACTGCCAGGGCAACCCAAAACTTACGTATCATGGTTTTATTTCTCATGCCTGACATCCTCCATTTTCCTTCATTGCACATTTCTTCTAACGTTAACGACCTCTGCCGGCAATCGCCTCAGCCCATAGCGTGTGGCGTATGAGCCTACTCCTGACATGAACTCGGCATCAGATATGTCGGTGGTATTAATGATTACGGTATAATTGCGCTCGTAATTGTTGCCTCCGTCAGACCAACGCGCCACCACGCCAAGCCGGTAGGCATTGCCTGCCGATGCCGTGACATGGCCCTTGACGACATTGCCCGAAGCGTAGCCGTCTTCAAAGACGATGCCGGTGGTTGTCACGGAGTCGATGTTCCAAGTGCATTCGCTGCCCGGAACGTTGTCGAGGCCGTTGAGAGTAAACTCAAACTGAGAGCCTTCGGGTATGCCTATGGTATACGTGTTGGGCTCAAAGTCGGCCTTTACCTGCACCGGGTAGCTGCCTATCGGGCTGACCCAGCAGCGCGCCGAGATGTCGATGGACCAATCGTTGACAGATATGTTGAGCGGGTAGATGTGATTTCGGGGCAATACTCTGATTGCCGTTTGCGCCGTATAGACAGACGACGGCGTGCCGGCAGTGCTCTCTTCTGTGGCCACAACAACGGTGAAAGGAGCGTCCTGCCGTGTTTCGTTGACATAGAACGGGCTGACAACTATTTCATCTGAAGCACCGGCTGCGCTTACTGCAATTGTCGTATCGCCATCGAGCTGTACGCCGTCGGGCGTCCCGTCGCCGAACAACGCCACACGGTTGGCCCAACCGCTGAACGTTAGCCGGCGCACGCTCTTGTAGCTGCCACCGCCTATGGTTATCTGGACTTTGGCTACAAGACGGTCGAGCGACACTGGGATTATGCGTGTTGCAGCCGTCACAAGGTATTTGATGTTCTTGCCGCTCATGGGTATGAAGCGACCGTTGCCTAAGTCTATCTTCCCCGCCGGGTCGTCGATAGTAGTGCCCGACAGTGCTTCCGCATCGAAAGACGAGCCTACATCAAGGCGCTCAAGCTGCGACCACAAGTCGCCATAATAGTCGAAATTGGCAAAGGCATATACGCCGTAGGTGCCCTGTGGTATGTTTATTGGGTCAGAAAGAAACTCGACAAGGGCAGCGTCTTCAGACACATTGTCATCCAAAAACCTCCAGGCAACAGTACCATCGGCATCGACCAGCATGACACAAAGGCTATGTATGTTCTCTCTGTCACCGCCGGCAACAATGTCGCCGCCGGCATATCCGGTTGCACTGCCGTCGCCGCCGGCCCGCGTGCTTACGTTCATGCGCAGCTCGACATAGTCATCGGCTGCGTTGACGGGGCCACCCTGTTCTTCAGAACATGAGGCTAAGGCCACCAACGACATGACGGCAGCAGACAGAACACCGAACAACGAATGTCTATAATAACCTTTCATAACCATATCTCTTATTGACTTTTTCAATTGGTGACACCGGCAGGACGCTGTTGCGCCCACCCTGCGGCATCTGTTTCACTGCGGCCGAACACGATGTCTTCGCCGTCAAGCAACACCCAGGCATTGACAGTGGCACGCACACGGAGCGTGGTGTTGCCCGGAACGTCATCGCCTATGGTGTAGATGCTGCTCACATTGAGCTTGTAGATGTTGTTGCGCACCACCCCGTGCTCCATCACTCCCTCCACGCCATTGTCTTCATCGCCCTGCTGAATGTCGTTGGCGTGCATTATCCACCATGTGTAATAGCAGATGGCATCCTTGTAAGTGCGCACCCCATATTTCGTCAGGGCCTTGCGGGTGGAACTGGGACGCCCCACTCCATCGGGCCAGCTGTCGAGCGTGACGCCGCTGCCCGGGGTATACGAATAGCCGCACTGGGCTTTCATATAAGCCATCCACGACAGCGACTGCCTGTCTGCGTCGGTCAATGTGCCGCTCTTGCCATTGGCCTGGCCGGCAAGATAGGGCCCGTAGCCGGACGGATCGTTGGCCGGAATGGACTCCGCCAGCGCCGAAGCCTCCTCCCACGTCATGCAGTCTAACTCTTTATACACATCTGAAAACGTCAAGCCTGCGGCCGAGTAAAACCAATCGGCCATGTCTTCCATTGTTGCAAAGAGGCTGTTGGCAAGCTCAAAGAATGTTTGCCCGGCCTTGTAAGACAAATTACTGAAGCTGTTGTTGACGCTTCCTTCGGCCGGAGTGAAGCGCGCCTTGAACACAATGCCTGTGTTGTAATACTTATTTTCACTGTGGACATCACCGCCGGGCGTTGTGTTCTCGAGCGTATATCCGGCCCTATACCATGCCCCGTCGACACCACCATCGTCCATTTTGTCGCTCTCCGACCTGTTGCTTACATACCGGTTCCAGTCGTCGGGGTCTTCGGAAAACCACGTGTAGTAAACCCCAAACAGCCTTTTTGCAGCAACACTGCCGCCTTCAGGGACACTGCCGGAGTAATCGGGGATGGTGAATACGGGCTGTCCGATATTGCCGGGGGTCTTAAGCGATGTCCACGGGTCGAGCACATAGTTAGACGCCAAGCCTCCGCCATCTACGGCCTCATCGCCAAGATAGGTGACGCCGGAGCCGGTAGGAGCCTGTAAAGCACCGTCGGCCACGCGCTTGAGCAGATAGCTTCCGGCTGTGAGATTGTTGACCAGGGCTGCCCCAAGTATTGATGCCGTAGCCCCTTTATACGCCTCGTCATCACACTGATAGCTTGCCTTTGCACAATAGTCGACACGTGCAGCCATGCGCTCCACCCTCACATCGACCTTGGCTGCGTTGTCCGGGCTGTAGTTGTCTTTGGTGAGTGTAATGGTGGCATCGCCCTCGGAACTCATCAAGAAACGCGAATAACCGCTTTCAGACTCATCCCAACACTCATCAATAATGCGGTCGCGCACCTGTCCGAGCTTCAAGCCGGGAGTGTTCCACCAGCCGTCGGCCGAACCTTCGGCGCCCAGGTTGGCAACAGCGATGACATTATACGTGCCATAGCCGAGCTCCACCTGCCGTGTCATGCTGTACACCTTGTCTATGTCATGGCCGTTGCCGGTCTGCCCGGAACCGTCGGTTCCATTCTTCGGGGCGAATGTCACGACCTTTGATATGTCTGTATCGCCAGAGCTGTTAGCTCCGTTGTCGCCTTTGAAAAAGAATGCGATGACGGAGCTAACGGCATTTTCGTAATCCTTGCCTTCCTCCTGCCCGTCGCCAACCTCGCCGGCATGTGGCTCACCTGCAGCCCGGGTGGCGCCTTTGCCGGACGACATTGACAATGACAGCGTCACATACGACTTGCTCATGGCGCCAGCATGACTTCCCCATTCGCCTTCGGGAAGGCTGGCGGTATCTGCAGAGCAGCCGGCGAGAGCAAGCGCGAGCAACAGCACTCCGCCCTGTTTGTATCTTTTATTCATCATTGCTGTCATATTCCTTTTTGGTTTAACATGTGGCGGCCACATGCTGGTTTCACGTTGGCCGCTGAACTAAAGCACACCGTGATGACTTATCCACGGCAAGCGGCAATACCATGCCGCACTGCCAACGGCCTATCGTCGGCCCCGGTGGCACATGTGATGGCCTGGCAGACAAAGTCACGGCCGACACTACGACACGTGGCTGGAGCACGTCACAAGTCTTCGAACTGCACCCGCTGGCTCCATCCGAGCACACTGATCGAGATGTTGACATAGGCCAGACGGTCGCCTTTTAGGTAGAAATCGAGCTGATAATCATATCCACGATCGAGGAACTCTTGCGGCGAATAGCGGTAAACGTCCTCGCTGGTACGCAGTCGGCACAGCAAGTCGGGCAGGTTTACGCGAATCACCTCGACGCCCGTCAGCTTGTTTGTCACGCTCAACACCCCGTCGTAGGCAGGGTCTTCGTGATACATGATGCGCGAAGTCATGAAGTCGGCATGGGCGATGTGGCCAACGCCATCGAGCTGATTGCCGTCTGGATCGAACGCCGGCGCCCTGTCGTCGGTGTTCCATACGGCGTGTGGAGTGTAGGCCACAGCCTGAGTTTCGTCTACGTTGTTGTTCCACATCAGGCGCCGGTTGCGGTCGGTTATGGTCATGTCGTAGTTTGCTACGTCCATTTTCGAGGGGTCGTCAAGCTCGCGGAGCGTAACGTTAATCTTCTTCGTGTCGCGCATAAGCGATATCGTATGGTATGTGGGCTTCTCGGCAAAGACCTCAACCGGCTCCAATTCCATGCCATGCCAAAGTGTATCGAGCGGCAACCCGTGGTTGTCTACGAGCAAGACGTCGCCCTGCCGGGTGCCTGCCGTCTCGAGACGAACATCCAATACCGACATCGAATCGCCCTGATGCAGGTCAGACCGCACAAAGCGCGCCCTGTTTCCGGCCATCTGGGTGGCGTAGTCAGCCTGCCCTGCCAGCACAACAAACTTGTACTTTCCGGGCTCCAGGTTTGCATGGAGCGTATAGCCCGGCTCTGCCAATGGCCTCACAGGACCCTGGTTGGCATCAGAGAGTGTGGTGACGTAGTAGCCCTCGTCGTCAAACACATAAACGTCAACGGCACCGACATGGTCGCCAAACATATCTGCGCGCTCCAGATTATAGTCATACCTGAAGCTCAGGTAAAGCCCCATGGGGCAGTCGTCGCGATCCTCGTGCATCATGTCACAGGATGAGACGACCGCTGCCGATGCCAACGGTAGCCACAGCCACGCCATCAGTCTGGTTTTTAGATATCGCATTGTCATATATAGTTACATTAAATTTCCATCTTTATCAAAGGCTGCCACGACCAACCGGCCTTGCTGTCGATGCCACGTCACCCGCACACAGACCGCAAGCATGCGCCTGATGCCACTGCGGCGGCGAAACGCCCTGTCCGGCATGGATAGGCAAGCCTTGCGCTTTCATTGTCCAAACAGACTCCCGCAAGCATATTCTTTTCCCCCTGCGGCCGGGAAATACGGTTCACCCCACACTTGGAATGGCCCGCCAAACTCCTTTCAGAAAACCGGGGCGGCGGCATTGCCGCCCCGGTAAATCAATGGTGTGTCTACAGAATTAGAGCTCAACACTCTGTGAACGCTTGGCCCACGAGAGGACGTTGATGCTAACAGAGATGTAGTAGTTGACCTTGTCAACAGGCTCGCCGGTCACCTCATCGACATTAGGACTGCCAAGACCGCGTATGCCTGTCACATCAATCTGATACCAGTTGTTGCGCAATACGCCGTAACGGCCCAAGAAATTGGCATCCTCGCCGCCATAAGTGGGGTTGTCTTCAGTCCACGGGGTCTGGCTGTCACCGAAGTGCTTGATGTAAACCGGATAGTAAGAAATGCCGTTGGCATAGTAATAGAACTCTATCAAGTTGTTGGCAATGTTCACTACATTGGCGGGGAGAGCGGCCTCGGGATCCTTCAGCTTGTTCTTTCCTGCTTCGCTGATAGCAACAGAAGCCACCGTGCGCTGGCCGGCCTCTTCGGTGCTGAAGCCTATCACGAGGTCGGTGCTTTCAAACGTTGAGCCATCCTTTACGTTCTCTTTCAGCCAGTTGTAGATAGTGTTGTCGCCCTGCTTGAGCAAGCGTGCGGCCACTTCTTTCTTGACATCGTTCTCGAGCCAGATGGTGTCGCGCTCATCGTCTACGGTGTAGAACGGGTCGCCGTTGTTGAACTGAGCCTTGATGATTACGCGGGTAAGGTTGCGCTCAAGCATATCCGAGAGGCTCGTTGTGTTCTCAAAGCAATAGCCTGCTGTCTCGCCGTCGGCACTGAGTACGTTGTCGATGGTGGCATGGGCGCCGCCTACGGTCTTCAATCCGGAGTTGTCAGACGGCACGTTCAGGTAATTGTAATCCTTGTCCCAGTAAACCCTGGCAAGGTCTTGGGCAATGTAAGTGCCGCCAACCATGCGGTAATCGCTCGGGCTTACATGCGCAGAAGCGTATGCGCTCCAGTCGTTGAAGCCCTCGGCCGTGCGGACGAGCTTTGATGTAGTGTTCGTATTGTCGAATGCCCAGCCCAATATTTTGTATGCCAACTTGTTGTGCGGGTATTGTCCGGCTGTCAGGTTGCCGTCCTTGGCGGTAACGGTGACTTTAGCCACGGCGCGCTCCACATAGATGCTTGCAGCCGGCTCGGCCTCTGCCTCAGCCTCAGAGTTCTTGATGTCAGACGGGTCTATCTCAACCAGCGGGCCAACCACCTTAGCCCCCGTGGGAGCAACAGTGCCGCCCAACTTGTCGGTCATCACGGCGTTGGTCATGAGAAGGCCGGCGCCACCGCCCGCCGTGGTGCTGATGCTTACCGCTCCCACCTTATCTTTCAAGGCGCTGTTCAACTCGTCAAGCGTGCCGGTGTAAGGATTGTTGTTGATGGTCAGCTGATTGCTTGCATTGACACCGAACACCCCATTGTTGTTAAGCACCACAAGAGCCTTGATTACTTTCTGGTCGTCGGCTATCTTGTTGATTTCCTGGGTAATCTTGGTTGTGGTCGTGATTTGGTCACTTGCGCCCTCGTTGTAGAAGTTAAGGTCAAGCGAATAGGCGCTGTTAACGGTCAGCTGGGCGTCAGAGGTCCCTGCAGCACCGGTAAAGAGTATGAGCGTTGCATCCTTTACATCATACTCTGTCGGCGTTCCGTCATCAAGGTTGCTACCTTCGTCCCAGGCACGTGTGCTGGGCTGCGTAGGCAGGTTGATGGCCAGGTTGATGTAACCTTTACCGTCAGCAGTCCATTTGGGACCGTTCTGACTGTTGTCCGTAGCGACCTCATCGCTCGAACAAGCTCCAAGCATCAGCGCTGCCAATGCCATGGAAAACAATTTCACATTCTTCATAATTAACAAAAACAATTAAGTAATTAAATAATTTGTATATTCATTTGATGTTGCAGTCGTATCAGCAGGCGGCGGCGTGCGCCCGCCTGCAACGCTCAGCCTACATGAGCAATATGTCTTTGTTGCGTTGGGCTGTGCTGTCGCCTCCGTCGATGGCGGCGTCAAGGAGCCTGAGCGCCTCGGCATGGTCGCCGCGCATCATGGCCATCACGCCGCGCAGGTGCATGGCTTGCGGTGTGTCGCCCACTTTGGCGAGGTAGGTTTCAGCCCCGTCGAAGTCGCCCAGCTCCACCCTGGCGCAGGCGGCGTTGAGGTTGGCCGTTGTGTCGGCGGGGAACATGCTCACGGCCGTCTCCATGACATTGTTGAAATCATCCGACCCGGGCTCATAGGTCTGTGCCACGAGAAACATCTCTTCGAGCGAGAGCAGCTTCGGGTTGGTCTTTAGTATCTCCCGTGCCTCGTCGACAGTGAACGGGCGTACCACATAGTCGACCTTGTAGTCGGAATGCCGCAATGCCGGGTAGCACTCATGCAACAAAACCCGATAGTCGTCAGGCCACGTCAGCTTAATCTTCCATTCGCGGGCGTCGGGGTCGAGGCCGGTGTTGTCTATTGTTTCCAGTATCTTGTCGCGGTTGGGCAAACTGCACTTGGCCACATAATCGCGCAAGCCGGCCCAGTCTTCGGGAGTGGAGCTAACCCTGAACACCGTGTCGGGCAGGTTGACGAGCCGGCGCACATATTCGGTCAGCGTCTTGGCGCGGTTGTCGGCCAGCCAGGCGTTGTGCTCATACGGCGACTCCGGCGAGGCATAGCCGTGTATCTCGACTCTCGTGATTGAAGTGTTGCGGTCGTTCTTCACAACATTGATTGAGCGTATTATCTTGTCGAGTTCCGACGGGTTGTTTCGATAGTCGGGATATAGCGTTATCTTGTCTACAGGGAAGTCGATGAATGCCTTGCCGCTGTCGACACGTGCCTTTATGCCTTCGGCCTTCGGCCTGACATAAGGCATGAACGGCGAGCGCAGGCGCCTGAGCTCAACCACGTCGCGGTCGAGAGTGTCGCCGCAGCCGCACAAGTCTTGGGCTATGAGCACATTGCAGTTGCGCATCCACTCTTCGTAAGGAACCACGGCCGAGTAGCTTACGGTCTGCTCGGTGTTGTTCTTTCGGCGCACGGCCGTGACGTCGGCTGCAAAGCGCTTGCTCCCCCCGCGCCTGAAGGTTATGTCGGCCTTGCGCCCGTTGACTACGATTTGCGGCATTGTGCGGTTGTTTTCCTTTGCCTCTACGAGCGGGGTGAACACAAACTGCCTGTTGGCGGGCATGTCGAGCGAGTCGAGGTTGAGGTCGAGGCTCACCACGAGGTGCCTGTCTGTCTTGTCAACCTTCAGGTTTTCGACGGCTATGCCTTCGCCGGCCAGCCTGGGCCCTGCCGTCTGTGCCAGTGCCGCCGATGCCTGCCACGCCAGGCACATACACCATATTATATATAGCCTACTATGTTTGATACTCATCATTTCCGTATTTTATTTGCACAACGATTCGTTAGAAAATGTATAAGAAGCTCAGCGCTGCCTTGGTAGGGCCGAAGTAATTGGAATGCGACGACTTTATCTTCTCGCCGCACCAACCGCATTCATACTTGTCGTACTTTATGTAATCGTAACCTATGCCGACGGAAGCTTCAAGGTTCCAATGGCGCGACAGCATCCACTGGTAGCCCACCGTCACCCCGCCACCGGCATACCAGCCCTCATACCTATGCTCCTTCAGTCCGTCGAACAGGCCGAAAGGCATATCGACATTCGACGCGTTGAACTCACCGCCCATCAAGTGGGCACCTACGAACCACCCGTTGAAGCTCTCGCAGAACCAATACCGGTACTCAGGCTGCAGAGACCAGTGGCGCAGACTCTTGCCCGAAGACGACTTCCACGGGTTGAGCCCATAGAAGACCTGCACGGAATGCTTCCTTGCAAAAGACAACTCTGCACCGATGTTTGGTGTTGTCGTTGCCCAATATAGCAAGTTGGACTTCAAAGCCAGGTTCTGCGCCGACAATGCCGTGAAGCCGCAGACGGCCCACAAAGCCAAAAGCGCCATTCTCTTTTTCATAAAAGTTTATTTAAATTTTCCTATTTCTATTATACTTAATGTCGTGTCAAAGGGGGCAAAACAGCTCCAAACCATTATGTGCAAAGCCACAACCGACAACAAAACAAATGACTCCCTCTTGGCAAGAGACGAGCTCACAATGCTATTTTCCTATGCGACTATATCAAAAAAACCTTCCTATGTGCTGTAATATCAATGTCTGTTATTGACGGCAAAGATAAATTGAATTTGTCGTTTTACCAAAAGAATTATCCGAAAAATTACTTAATTACAAAACATTTATACTATTCTGTTTAACTATTTCGGTAAAAGCCCATGCCGGATTGAGCTACGCAAAATGCCTTCAGTATCGCCAATTTGGCAGCATATATCCCTAATATACAATCTGTTGCATGGGCAATGTGATGCAACGGCAATGACCCGACTCACGCAAGAGGCACACCAATGACCGTCTCTTGCCAAGAGAAACACAACAACGGCTGGCATCCGGCTCTCCGGCGGCCAAGGCAAGGCATGAAAAACCCAAACAAACAAGATGGCGACACCGGCCCACCCTCTGCCTGCCGCGAGCCATTCCACCATGCGGCAGACACCACACACAATTGTCACTGCTGCTTCTGCAACAATCAGCCTGCACTTGTCGCACGGCATGGCAAGCGGGCTCCAAGCGCCAAAAAACGCCCTGCCCCGATGGCAGCAAGGCGCAAGAATGCAACCCGCCGGCCACAACCCACGAGCAATGATGAAGATACAAAAAGACAATGGTGTGCATCGACCGAAATCAATGCACACCATTGCAAACCGAACCCCGCCCCGACGACACAACGGCGAGGGGCCGCGGCAAACACAGTCAGTATACCCGCGGGCCGAAAATGGTGGTACCTACACGCACCATGGTGCTCCGGCACTCAACGGCAATGTGGTAATCATGGCTCATGCCCCACGACCGCTCGCAGAAAGCGTCGTCCGACGGGAAATAAGCCTGCTTCACCTCGTCGAAGAAGTCGGCTGCCTTGGTGAACTCGTCGCGCAGCTGACGCTCGTCGTCAACAAACGAGGCCATCATCATCAGGCCGCATATCCGCACATTGGCCAGCCCGCGCCATTCGCCGTCGGCCAGCAAGCTGCGGCAGGCATCGAGCGTAAGTCCGTACTTGGTGGCCTCTTCGGCTATGTGGAGCTCGAGCAACACATCAATGACACGGCCGCAACGGGCTGCCTGCTTGTTGATTTCCTTAAGCAGCTTGAGCGAGTCGACCGACTCGACCATAGATATGTACGGAGCGATATACTTCACCTTGTTTGTCTGCAAGTGGCCGATGAAATGCCAGCAGATGTCTTTCGGCAGCGCCTCATACTTCCTGGCGAGCTCCTGCTCGTGGCTCTCGCCGAAGATGCGCTGCCCCTCGGCGTAAGCCGCCTCGATATAGTCAGCAGGGTGAAACTTGCTGATGGCCACCAGCCTGACTCCCTCGGGCAGGCTGTCTCTCACCTCGCGCAGGTGTCGCTTCACGTCGTAGTCCATGTCACTGCTGCTCATATTCCGGCTTGTCGTCGGCCTCTTTCTTCTTATACTCAAACACATCCATCAGCTGCGTCTCGGCAACCGAAGCTATGACATAGTCAATCATGGTGCCCCCCATGACCTCGTCTATATTGCGCACGGCAGCGTTGAGCGTGCCCGCGTTGACCAGATAGTTTACGTTTGAGCGCTTTTCCTTGTCGGTCTTCTCGTCGATTGTGATAAACTGCAGCTTCGTCTTATACCATCGGTCGGCCGAATCGTCGTCGCTGAAGAATATCTCCTTGTATGCCGCCTTCTTTATGTCGGCCACCTCAAACTCGCCGCTTATGTAAGCCGACATCTCTTCCATGATGCGCTGCTCGGCCTCGGTGAAGCTCAGCGCGTCCACGGTATAGGTCTCTGTCACTTTCTTCTGCATTCCGTCCTCCATGGTCTTTTCGTAACGGATCTTGCACTCAAACCATTCTGCTGTTCTACTTCTCATATATATATTTGTAAATCAATGTCTTGTCAACGGCCGACGGGCGCGCTAACGCAACCCGAAAGCCGTAACGGCTTACAAAAGTAACGCATTTAATCGAAAGCAGGGCATGGAGCGGGGAAAAATATGTTAAGGCGCCGTTCTATATTCCATGCCGGACAGACTGAGGCTGCCATGGCCACGAGGCGCCAAGCCACAGCAAGCCCGACACTCATTATCTTAATGCACGCAGGCAACCGGGCATTGCCACTATAGGCGCCGACGCCTTGCATGATGCCCGTTTCGCCAAGGCCGGCGGCACAAGCCCGCCTCACTGATGCCAACCGGCGCCCCG
>ERZ791881.1337-NODE-1337-length-16225-cov-3.805257_pt1 | contig 16225 bp, 10 predicted proteins | sample MGYA00510161_ERZ791881 | MGnify/ENA primary metagenome ERZ791881 (study PRJEB30046, sample SAMN00792073) | human gut metagenome | study: EMG produced TPA metagenomics assembly of the A metagenome-wide association study of gut microbiota in type 2...
GAGCCGGCAAACACCGCCACATGGTCGAACTGCAAGGAGTCGACATTTGTTGTGGCATCGACAATAGCCTGCGACATGTCGCCGCCGCCAGCCACCTGAAACACCAAATCGCCCTGCCGCGGCATCCACGAGCACGCGCCAAGCGCCACAATCGACAGCAGCATCGTGCAGCGCATAAGTCTATCCAATGCGCGATGCCCCGTCATGAAATATACGGATAAGTTATGTCCCACAGAAACAATGCGTTGCCAGGCACCGACGTGCCCGCCTCGCAACGGTCTTTCTTTTCGATGATTTCGCAAAACTGCCCTACGGTAATCTTTCCGCGCCCCACATCGACAAGAGTTCCGACGATGGCGCGCACCATGTTGCGCAAAAAGCGGTCGGCGGTGATTGTAAACACCAGCCTCTCGCCCTCATCCTCCCAACGGGCATGGTCGATGCGGCAGATGTTGGTTTTAGCATCGGTGTGCAGCTTGCTGAAGCTTGTGAAATCGCTATAGTCAAACAGCCTGGAAGCCGCCTCGTTCATCGCCTCCACGTCGAGCGCATACGGAGGAGTCCACGAAAAATGGTAGTCAAACGGCGACTTGCGTTTGCCAATGAAATACTTATACGTGCGGCTTGTTGCGTCGAAACGCGCATGGGCGTCGTCAGCCACACGCACAACCGAATAGACGGCAATGTCGCGGCCCACGATGCTGTTGAGCGAGCACACCAAGCGCTTCACGTCGGCGATTTCCTCCGCAGTGTCGAAGTGTGCCCACATGCATCGAGCGTTCACGCCCGTGTCGGTGCGTCCGGCACCAGTAACCGCCACTGGCTGGCGCAACACCATCGACAGCGCGCGTTCCAGCTCCTCCTGCACGCTTACGGCATTCGGCTGGCGCTGCCATCCATGAAACGGAGTGCCGTTATAAGCCAATCGCATGAAGTAGCGGCAAGCCATCAGTCTTTCTCCAAATAAGTGTATCCGTAGAGACCCGAACGATAGTTACTAAGGAACTCGCGTCCCTCCTCCGGCGTAATCTTTCCGCTCTTCATTGAGCGTGTAACCCATGTCTCGACGTTGCGCACCAGTTTTTTCGGGTTGTACTGCACATAGTCGAGCACCTCAGCCACCGTTTCGCCGTCGATTATCTGCTCAATCTCGTAGCCGTCCTTATGCACGCTGACATGCACCGTATTGGTGTCGCCAAACAGATTGTGCATATCGCCAAGGATTTCCTGATATGCACCCACAAGGAACACACCAAGATAATACGACTCGCCATTTTTTATCGGATGGATAGGCAAGGCGTTGGAGAAGCCGTGGCTCGATATGAAACAGTTGATTTTGCCGTCGGAGTCGCAGGTGACGTCCTGAATCGTAGCCGTGCGGGTAGGCTTCTCGTCAAGACGTGAAATCGGCATTATCGGGAACATCTGGTCGATTGCCCATGAGTCGGGAAGCGACTGGAACAACGAGAAGTTGCAGAAATACTTGTCGGGCAACATTTTTGAGATGCGCAGCTCCTCAGGCACATGTTTCATTGTCTTGGCAATGTCGTTGACCTCGCGCGCCACCGACCAGAACAGTTTTTCAATCTGCGCACGAGTGTGCAGATCGAGCATGCCGAGGCTGAAGCGGTCGAGCGCCTCCTCGCGTATCTGCAAGGCGTCGTGCCAGCTTTCGAGCAGCGACTGCTGTCCGAGGCGGTCCCATATCTGATACAGCTCGCGCGCCAGCTCATGGTCGGAGTCGCTCACCTCCTCATTGTCGTTCCACACGGGCAACTGGGTGGTTTCGAGCGTTTCTATTATCAATATTGAATGGTGGGCGGAGAGCGAGCGTCCCGACTCGGTTATGACGTTAGGCTGCTTAAGCCCGTTTTTCTCGCATGCGTCGACGATGGCAGAGATGGCATCGTTGGCATACTCCTGAATTGAATAGTTCATGCTGTTCTCGCTTGCGCTTGAACGCGTGCCGTCGTAGTCCACACCAAGTCCGCCGCCGATGTCGATAAAGTCGATTGAGAAGCCCATCTTCGTGAGCTGCACATAGAACTGAGTAGCCTCGCGCAGGGCATTCTTGATGCGGCGTATTTTGGTGATTTGACTGCCTATATGGAAATGGATGAGTTTCAGGCAGTCCTCCATCTTGTATTTAGCCAAAGCGTCGACAGCTTCCAGCAGTTCGCTCGAGTTCAAGCCAAACTTGCTGTGGTCGCCGCCCGACTCTTCCCATTTTCCGCTGCCCGAGCTCGACAGTTTGATGCGGATTCCGATGTTCGGACGCACACCAATCCGCTTTGCAAGGCGGGCAATCAAGTGCAGCTCGTTGAGCTTTTCCACAACGAGGAATATTCTGCGTCCCATCTTCTGCGCCAGCAAAGCCAGCTCCACATAGTTCTCGTCCTTGTATCCATTGCAGATAATGAGATTGTGCTCATCGATATTCGTAGCGAGCACAGCGTGCAGCTCAGGCTTCGAGCCAGCCTCCAGCCCGATGTTGAATTTCTTGCCGTGGCTCACGATTTCGTCGACCACCTGACGCATCTGGTTCACCTTTATCGGATAGATGATAAAGTTTTGCGCGCCATATTTATATTCCTCTGCGGCTTGCTTGAAGCATCGCGAAATCTTCTCGATGCGATTGTCGAGAATATCGGGGAAACGCAACAGCACCGGAGCGGTAATGTCACGAATCTGCAACTCGTCCATCAATTCTTTCAAATCGACGGATGCACAACCTTCACGCGGAGTCACCTGAACGTGACCATTGTCGTTGATTGAGAAATACTTCAGTCCCCAGCCCGTAATATTGTAGAGTTCGGCACTGTCCTCAATACGCCATCTTCTCATTATATCTCTGTCTGATTAAAAAATTAGTTTGCAAAGTTAATGAATAAACACGAGAAAAAAGAGCCGAGACGATGAATAAGTCGCCCCGGCTCAATATTTTCAATGTGTGTGCTGATTATTTCACCACAACTTTGACTGTTGTGCCGCCTACACGCACAATGTAGAATCCAGCAGCAAGACGGATTGTAGCCTCGCCGTCGACCGCAGCCACAGCCACAGTCTGACCTGTCATTGTGTAGACAGTCACATCGGCCGACTCTGCGACAACACGAATTGCGCCCTCTTCGCCTATAATCTTGACCATATCGGCCGTTGCGTCGTCCACACCCGACTCCACTTGGCAATAGATTGACAATTTGGTGTCGATGGTTGTCGTCGACGGTTTGTAGCAACGGAATCCATTATAGTTGAATTGGAGCAGATTGCGGGTGAATTCACCTTGTGCAAGCATCTTAACGGTGCTGCCGGCAAATTCCACACTCCACTTGCCGTTGTCGCTGAGTGTCGACTCAACGCCAAGAGCATTTTTCTCGTTGCTTACAGCGCAGAGGTAGCCCGGCATAGCGGCGCCAGTCTCTGTTTTCGTCGCTGCGTTGTAGAATGTGTAGTTGTCGCCGTCCTTGCCCACTGTAAACACAGCCACGTCTGTGCCGACTGACGGCACCACATTGCCGTCGACAACGACTGTAGTGCTCTGACGGTACTGCTTTGCAGCGTCCTTCACGTTCTGCACTGTCGACATTGCGTTGGTTTCGCTAACCAAAATCACCTTCGCGCCTTCCTTGAGCATTTCAGCGGAAGTGACGAGTTGGAACGCACCTTTGGCAGCAGGCTCGCCAGCCTTGATTACATAAGTGGCTGTCGACTCCTCGCTCTGCTTCTCACCGAGTTCTGAATGCACGGTCAGCACATATGTAATCTCGCCTGTCGCAGGAGCGGCAAGGGTCACGTCACATGGAGAATAGTCGTAGACATCGTCGTCATTGCAAGTTCCCACAATCATCGAGCCGCGATAGCCCTCAATTGTAACAATCTGAGTGCCTGTGTATGTGCCCTCAGCCAATGAGAATGTAGGAGCGGTAATCACCGGTTCCGGCACAATCTCAAACTCCGCCTCAATAGGCGCGGAAGTCAAAGAGCCGTTTGTCGCCGTGGCAGATATAAGATACTTGCCCACTTCCGAATATGTTTTCCTCCACTCCTCTGTTGCGGTGACGTTGTCTACCTCAACACCGTCTTTTGTCACTACGGCATGAATTGAAGCCACGTCGTCTGACTTCATGACAATGACTTCGACTTCGCCGTAATAAATGTGTTCATCAGAGTCCGGATTCAATGGATATCCAGAGATTCCGATGCCCGGCTCCTGAACTACATCTTTCGGAATTTCAGTGAAGTTGACAGGATAAACCTGAACTTGACCCTTGAAATACGCCGTCATGGCCGTCACGTCATAAATTTTGCTTTCATCCGCAGGGAATACGATAAATCCTTTGTCAAAGGCAACGATGGTGCCCGTATCGTCAAAAAGCGTAGTGACACCTTCTTCCGTGTCGAGCATCGCGTTGCGGATCACGACATAGCGGTTCTGCTTTTCGGCAGTGATTCCATCTATGGTCATTTCCTCAGGAGCCACACCCTTACCATTATCGGTGATTTCAGTGAGAACGGCATTAGTGAGTTGATAAGTGCCATTGAAATTGCTGAATTTACCCTTGACACCCGGAGCAAGCACAAAGCCGTTCACGCAGACTTTGTCTGGCTGTCCGTAGATAAGCATACCGTCGGTGCCGTCGGTAACATAAAGATTCTTTCCCGACTGATATGTAGCCGTCAGTGGGCAAGTGAACTCATATTCCGGTCCGGAATCAGCCAGACCTTTTGTATAGAATTCAGCAATCGACGCCACCTTGACAGCCTCCGGTTCTACCGGTGTCACATCGCCCACATAGTAGAATGCCGGACGGATATGGCTGTCCTGATAGCCCGTAGAGAATTCCGGAACACCCGGTTCAACCTTCGAATACCATATAAACGACATGAAATTGGTGAACTCGCCGTATGTAGCCTGAACCTTGCCACCCGTTGCGTCGGCAAATTTCCAAACCGCATCTGACGCGTCTTTGCCCACACGGAGGTTGTAGTATGTCTTCGTGCCGTTGGTCGACTTTTCAACTGTCACATACTTGCCGTCAGCACTCTGGATGGTGTAGCCTTCGCCCTGTTTCTTGATTGTGAACAAGTTGGCTGAAGAGAAACTTTCTGTGCCGTTGAGTGTGGTCTCGGTAGCAGCCACATAGTTGACGCTATAGGTTTCGTTCTTCATCATATAGAACTTGCCGTCGTTCTCGCCGACAATGATGTAGTTGCCTTCCTTGACGTTTGCCACATCCATTGCCTCGTAGCCGACTGTCGGAGCTGCCGGAGCCTTGATTGTGAACGTAACGTTTTCAGCAGTCTTGGTTGTTGCACCGTCGGTTGCCGATGCGCTGACCTCATAAGAGCCGTCCTCGGTCACGTCGACCGAAACTGCCGACGTTGCGTCGCCGCCCTTCCACGCAGCGCCGTCCTTGGTCACTGCCCATGTCATCGAAGTGGCGCCTGCAGGATATGAGATTGCGACTTTTGCCGACTTATACTCAACGCCGTTCTCCACACCGGAAATAACCGGAGCCTTGAGCTTCGCAGGAGTGCTGCCTGCTTCCCACTCCACCGAGATGCTTGTCACATAGATCGCACCGAAATTGGAACGGATTCCGATAAACTGATAATCGCCCTCAACGACCAGTTCAGACTTTCCTTTGGCAATCGAGCCAATCAACACGCCCTGAACGTCAGCTGAACCGAAAAGGTCGGTGTCAGAAGAGTAGGCTGTCGATTTGCCATACACATCGATGGTGCGCCCACTGGCTGTAGCGTCGTCCCAAACTACAGTGATTTTTCTCACAGTTCCGGCAGAAGCCGTCGTAACGATTCCGCTGTTGTTTTTCTTTGAGCGCAGCTGAATTGCGCCAGTATTAGACTTGGCGGAATTGCCGGCATACACAGCCGACGATGTGACTGTCACGTTGGAGAAATCCGTGTACGAGTTTGCTGTCGCCGTAAACAATTTGGAGGTAAGCACATCCGTCACAGTTGCGGCGTTGGCAAATCCCAATGACGCCAGCACTGCGAACATAATGAATAGATACAGTTTTTTCATAAAAGTTTTGTTTATGTTGGTTTAGTCTATTTTTATCTGCTCTATGCGTGTTGTTTTAAAGTGGTTTTTTCATCATTGCAAATGTATGTCAAAACGATTAAGAATGCAAGTGTTTTATCTTTTTATTTCCAGAATGTTATTATTTCTTCATAACAAGGCTGTCACTATGCGGCGAACAAATCATCACTGGAATTAATCTTTTCACGTTTTTCCAAGTCAAAACCACATAAATAGATAAATTTATGTAATTTTGCAGAATCAAAAGGAGGAATATTATGAAACGATTATTTTTAGTTTTCAGCATACTGCTCGCCAACTTGGCGGCATTCGCCGGTCCGATCGACGACAATTGCTCAACCATCTACGACAGCATTATTGCCGGCGATATCTCAAAGGCAGAGGATGCCGCTTCGAAAGTATACGCACAGAAAAGTGCGTGCTCGGCTACAAACCTTGCCGACCTGGCGATAATCTACCACCAGCTGGTCGACAAGTCGTCGGATGCCGTGACGCGCTACGACTATGTGCTGAAAACCATCGACTGCTACAACAGCGCTGTGGGCAAAGACTCGAACGCTGCACGCGCACGGTTCACAGAAAAAAGGGTGGACATGGATGCCGTGGCGAAAAACTACAATGCCAACCTGTCGAAATTCCAGCAGGCGGTAGCCGACTCAATGAACTTTTAAATTAAAACATAACAATGAAAAAAATCCTTTCAATTCTTTCAATGCTTGCCGTGTGTCTGCTGATGGCTTCTTGCCAGACCGATGCCGACAAGGCTTGCTCCGAAATGGCAAAAAACATGAAAGACGGCAAAGTCGATGCCGTTGCAAAAACTGCCGCCGAGCTCTATTCGCAGAAAGATGACCTCAGCATCGACAACCTGTCAGACCTCGCCATCGCATTCCACTATCTTGCACAGAAAGAGTCGTCGGTCAGAAACGACGCGACCTACCTTTCCGACTATATCGAGAAGTCGCTCGACTGCTATATGGCTGTATATTCCGACGACGCCGACAAGGCTGAGAAAATTTTCAAAGAAAAGAATCAGGCTCAACTCGGCAACGACCTGACAAGAATGAAAAAACAGCTCAAACAGCTGCAGGATGCCGAACAAGCCCTAATCGACCAAATCAATTCATAAACCATTTTACAGATATCCAAGGGGTGTGAGAACTAAGCATTCCCACACCCTTTTGTTTTCCCCAATGCAGAGATGATTCCAACAATCATAGCCATCTATCTTTTCGCCGTAGGATACGGCATCTTCCGACGTTTCAACATGGGACTGGCACGCAACTCCCGAGGCCAGCAACTGCGGCGCTACCTCATCGCAGCCGTACAGGTTGTCATTCCGATGTTGCTAATGCGCCAAAGCTCATTCTCCCTGCCGGCTGTCTGCGCACTGCTGACTGCCACGCTGTGGATTGTCACCTACAACGTCTTGTATGACAAAACCAACCGTCAGACGTCGCCCGACTACGACAACCATATGGACATCGCTTTCGGTATCTATATTTTCGGATGGCTGTCGGCTCTGCAAGGCATCACAGCAGCATTGTCGCCGGCGGCAGCAGGCATCGTCACAGGACTTGCCGAAGCGGCAATTCTGATAATTCCGCTGGCTCATATCGGCAACTATTCCGTTTACCGCACATGCATCGACGATGCAGGAATGATTCCAATGCTCGACACATACGCATCGGAAACGGTCGAATATGTGCGGTCGCTCGGCATTGTGAAAGTAGTGGTTGTAGTAGCCGGTTTTATTGGCTTGACTGCCGCTCTTGTGGCAGCCAACTGGCAGACGGCATCGCCTGCCGACACCACATGGTGGCTCTATGCCATCACTGCTGCGGTCTTCGCCTATTTCTCCGTCTACATCTGGAAACCGCGCCACGGACTGTTTGTGCGCACCGGTGTGGTCAATCTGTATATCGACGTGCGCGACTACTTCCGTGGCTCGCGCCGCTACCGCACCGGCATGGAGCAACGCCTGAGCGACCTCTCGGTGACGCGCAATGCCGAAGGCGGAAAGCCACACACCGTGCTGCTGGTGATCGGAGAGTCGGCATGCCGCGACTATATGAGCGCGTTCGAACCCGACCAGCCGTGGGAAACAACCCCATGGGAAACGGCTATGAGCCGCGACAGGCGTCATTTCTCGTTTTTCCGCAACGCATACTCATGCGCCATGCAGACCGTCCCGGCGCTGGAACGGGCTTTGACCGAACGCAGCCAATACAACAACCGTGAGTTTTCCGACTCTGTGTCGGTTATCGACATCGCGCGCAAGGCAGGTTACCGCACAAGCTGGTTCAGCAATCAGGGGCATATCGGAATGAACGACACGTCGGCAACTCTCGTGGCTTCAACCGCCGACCGCGCCGAGTGGACTCTTAGTTCGGTCGAGGCGCAATATGACTCTTCACTCATCGACTTTCTCGACACGATTGACCCCACGGTCGACAATTTCGTTGTGCTGCACCTGATAGGCAGCCATTTCAACTATGAGAACCGCTATCCGGAATCTTACGCCAAAGCCAACGGACTGCGCACCGACTTGGGCGATGTGGAATGCTACCGCAACTCCATCCACTTCACTGACAGCGTATTGCAGAAAGCCTTTGAAAAAGCGAGCCAACGCCTCAACCTCGAAGCGATGGTCTACTGCTCCGACCACGGAGGCATCCCCGACATGCGACGGTCGCCGCGCTTCCTCGGATTCAAGATGGTGCGCATCCCGCTATGGACCTACCTGTCCGACAGTTACATCGACCGCCATCCCGCCGTGGCGAAGGCTCTCGCCGACAACCGCGACCGATATTTCACCAACGACTTGCTCTACGACCTTATGTGCGGCATCTTCGACATCCGGTCAAACCGCTACGACCCTTCGCAGTCGCTGGCGTCAGCCGACTATTGCTACCAGCGCGCCGACATGCTGACATACGACAACCGCATCCGTGTGGCCGACGATGATTTGGACAAGGCATAAGCCGGAAAATCAAAATTTCAAGCAAAACAGTGCATTTTTTAGATGACTTCCCTTGGTTATGCGACAAAATTTGCCCATTTTTGTCGCATAATTTGCGACGTTATTCCAAAATAAATGTCGCTTCAAGCAAAATTTGATGTCATGTACATACAAGAAAGAGACAATTGGACAGCATTCAGATGGGATGCATCAGCGCTTACGGCACACCTTGAAAACGTGAACCGCAAGCAGGGTCTGCTATATGGCAGACTCGCCTCTCTTGGCTTCAACAGCAAACTGAAGGCAATGGCGGAAAACCTGACCTATGATGTGGTGTATTCATCTGAAATTGAAGGCATACGACTGAACACCGACGAAGTGCGCTCCTCCATTGCCCAAAAACTTGGCATCAAGAACGTCAAACAAACGGCTCCATCCCATTATGTGGAATCAGTGGTCGCGGTGATGCTCGAAGCCATAAGCAATTACAAACAGCCATTGACTAAAGAGAAACTATGCGCATGGCAAGCGGCGTTTTTCCCGACTGGCTTCAGCGAGGGCTCGCGGATTGAAGTGGGAAAATACCGCACCAGCGAGGAACATATCATATCAGGAATGTTCGGCAGAGAGAAAGTGCACTATATAGCCCCGTCGCCCGAGCGTGTGGATGCAGAGATGCAGAAGTTTATTGAATGGTTCAACAAAGAAGACAACACAGGCTCCGTAATCCGCTCCGCCATCGCCCACCTCTGGTTTGTGAGCATCCATCCATTTGAGGACGGAAACGGACGGCTGGCACGCATCCTCTCCGACATGCTGCTGGCAAGGGCTGACAAAAGCGAGTTTCGCTTCTACAACATATCATCGCAAATAAACAAGGACAAAAACCACTACTATGACATCTTGGAGAATGCTCAACGTGGCAACGGAGATGTTACAGAATGGATTCTATGGTATGCCGACACTCTATCCGCAGCACTCAATGAGGCGGAAACAATCGTCAGCACCGTCCTTAACAAAAGTTTGTTTTGGCAGAATGCCGCTTCACTGTCGCTGACCCAGCGACAAACCGATGTGCTGAACATTTTTCTTGACGGCTATGAGGCAAAAATAACATCCAAGATGTGGGCTTCGCTTGCAAAATGCTCCAAAGACACTGCAATCCGCGACATCAATGACCTTGTAGGCAAAGGCGTCCTGCGCAAAGACATTCCCGGAGCAAAACGACCAAGCTTCTCTATTGTTTATAGTCCCGACGACATTTCAAGGTTTTTCTCCGACATCAGAATAGAGGTCGACAACAATGCCTACTACCTAAACGCGACCTATAAGGGAGCGGCGCACGTGAAAGAACGTATATTGCCTTTGGACGCTGAAAGAGTTAAAAATGGCGACTTGCCCTTGGCGAACCTTATTGCAAAATACTGCTCATATCTATCCGGCAGCATATTATTTTCATAAGACAGGCTGCGGCTCGGAAAATCAAAATTTCAAGCAAGCTTGATTTTGTTTTTCTCTCGCCTTGCACTATCTTTGCAAAAAAATTAATAATCAGAGTGGAAACGAAATATATCTTCGTAACGGGAGGCGTGGTTTCTTCGCTTGGAAAAGGAATCATTTCTTCCTCATTGGCGCGATTGCTGCTTTCGCGCGGTTTTAGAGTGACTATCCAAAAGTTTGACCCGTATATCAACATCGATCCGGGCACATTGAACCCCTACGAGCATGGCGAATGCTATGTGACTGTCGACGGCCACGAAGCCGACCTCGACCTCGGTCACTATGAGCGTTTCACCAACGTCCACACTACTCGCGCGAACAACATCACCACCGGACGTATCTACCAAAGCGTCATCGACAAGGAGCGTCGCGGAGACTATCTCGGCAAGACGGTGCAGATTATCCCTCACATCACCGATGAAATCAAACGCAACGTGAAATTGCTCGGAAACACCGGCAAATACGATTTCGTAATCACGGAAATCGGCGGCACCGTGGGCGACATCGAGTCGCTGCCGTTCCTCGAGAGCATGCGTCAGCTGAAATGGGAGCTTGGCTCTAACTGCATCTGCATCCACTTGACATATGTGCCGTTTCTCAACGCCGCAAAGGAGTTGAAGACGAAGCCTACGCAACACTCTGTAAAGCAACTGCAGGAGGTGGGCATCCAGCCCGACGTGCTTATCCTGCGCACAGAAAAGGAAATCCCGACAGCAATGCGCCGCAAGGTGGCATTGTTCTGCAACGTGTCGCCCGACGCTGTCATCCAATCCATCGACATGCCGAGCATCTACGAGGTGCCGATGGGCATGCACGACCAGCATCTCGACGAGATTATCCTGAAAAAAACCAACACTCCATACGAGGGCGAGCCCGACATGAGTCAGTGGAAAAACTTCCTCGACAAGATGAACAATGCCACAGAGACTGTCACAATCGGTCTTGTGGGCAAATATGTCGAGCTTCAGGACGCATACAAGTCAATCAACGAGGCTTTGTTCCAAGCAGCCACCTACAACAACCGCCGTCTCAAGCTCGTGAGCATCCACTCCGAGAAGGTGAACGACGACAACGTGGAATCGCTGCTCAAGGACATGGACGGCGTGATTGTGGCTCCGGGATTCGGTCAGCGTGGCATCGAAGGCAAATTCTCTGCGCTTAAATGGTGCCGCGAGCACGACAAGCCTACATTCGGCATCTGCCTGGGCATGCAGTGCATGGTGATTGAGTACGCTCGCAACGTGCTCGGACTGAAGGATGCAAACAGCACCGAGATGAACCCGCAGACTCCTTACAACGTCATCGACCTTATGGAGGAACAGAAGAGCATATCCAACATGGGCGGCACTATGCGTCTGGGCGCATACGACTGCGTGCTCAAAGCCGGTTCGAAAGCGGCTGAGGCTTACGGCTCAACACACATCAGCGAGCGTCATCGCCACCGCTTTGAATTCAACGAGGAATTCCGCAAGCAATTTGAGGACGCCGGCATGAAATGTGTTGGCGAAAACCCTGACACACACTTGGTTGAAGTCGTTGAGATTCCAGAAAAGAAATGGTATATCGGCACACAGTATCACCCTGAGTACAGCAGCACGGTGCTTTCTCCAAACCCGCTGTTCCTCAGCTTCGTGAAAGCCGCCATCGACAATCAAAAGAAATAAAATAAATAACAGAAGAAAATAATGGACAAAAACACGATTCTCGGCTTGTTGCTGATGGGTGTGGTAATCTTCGGATTCTCAATGCTCAACTCGGGCGACGACCAAAGCAACCAGCCGACAACCGAAAAGACTGAAAAGGCTGACGCAAAACAGGCCACAACCGACATTGCCGACAGCCTCAACGCCAACGAGCTTGCCCGCATCAAGACCATCGTGCGCCAATACGGCAAGCAGGACGGCGACAAGATGGTGCTGACAAACGACAATGTGAGTTTCACCATCGCCTCCGACAGCCTTACCGGCTCGGTTATGATGGACGGCAATATGACCGTGGCTCTCTCTGATTTGCAACACGCTCCGTCGGCCGACAACCGCCTGCTCTACAACGCGGCGATGAAGAAGGTGCGCGACGCCGCCGAAAATGTGGCTAAATACTCCGACTTCGTGCAGTTTGTTGGCGGCGGAAACAAGACCGTAAAACTTGAGAACGAGCTGCTGACGCTCGACCTCTCTTCGAAAGGCGGTCAAATAGCGAAGGCTACGCTGAAGAAATACAACGCTTTCCAACATGGAAAAGATGGCAACTGCGTGCTTTTCGACAGCAAGCACAACTCTTACGGCTTCGCCATCAACACCGACACACACCGTTTCGACACCAAGGAGTTCAACTTCACTCCGGTGCAGGAAAACGACTCTACGGTGCTGATGAAACTCGACTTCGGAAAGGGCGTTTACTTCGGCATCCGATATACGCTTCCTAAAAACAGCTATCTCGTGCGTATGGAGGTGGTGCAGCAGAACATGGCTGCCGTTATCTCTTCCAACGTGTCGACTATGGACTTTGAATGGAATCAGAAGATGATGCGCCACGAGAAAGGTCAGACTTTCGAGGAACGCAACAGTGGTGTGTTCTACAAATTTTCGGGCGACAACGTGGAGAACCTCAGCGAGACAAGCAACGACGAGGATAAGACCAACAACAACTTGAAATGGGTGGCGTTCAAATATCAGTTCTTCTCTTGCGTGCTTATCGCCGACCAGCACTTCATCGGAGCCGCTCCTATGAAAAGCGCTGTCATCGACAAGAACAGCGAGGAGCACAATGATTTCCTCAAAGACGTGTCGTTCAACAGCTCTCTTGAATACAACGTGAACAATCCGAAACCGGCGGCATTCAACTTCTTCCTCGGCCCGAACGAGTACAAACTGCTCTCGTCGTTTGACGACAAGATCTCGCCCGATGAGGATTTGGAACTCACTCGCCTGATTCCGCTTGGATGGTCAATGTTCCGCTGGATAAACACTTGCATCATCATCCCTATCTTCAACTTCTTGGGAACGATGAACTTGAACTACGGAATCATCATCCTGCTGCTCACAATCTTCATCAAACTCGTGCTCTTCCCGCTCACCTATAAGAGCTTCTCTTCACAGGCGAAGATGCGCGTGCTCGCTCCCGACATCAAGGAAATCAATGATAAATACCCTGGCAACGAAAACGCGATGAAGCGCCAGCAGAAGATGATGGAGCTTTACAACCGCGCGGGAGCCAACCCGATGAGCGGATGTCTGCCGATGATTCTGCAATTGCCAGTCTACGTGGCTATGTTCTCATTCCTGCCTTCATGCATCGAGCTGCGCGGAGAGTCGTTCCTTTGGGCTTCCGACCTGTCGGCGCCCGACATGATTCTCGAATGGGATGCAAACATCCCTGTCATCAACTGGATTTTCGGACACCATCTGAGTCTCTTCTGCTTGCTGATGACGGGTGTGAACATCATCTACACCTACCTCAACATGCAGGCAAACCCGAGCAACAACCAGATGCCGGGAATGAAGTGGATGATGTACCTGATGCCGGTGATGTTCCTCGTGTTCTTCAACGACTATGGAGCCGGTTTGAGCTACTACTACTTCATCTCTCTGCTCATCACAATCGCTCAGACATACGCTTTCCGATTCATCATCAAGGAAGACAAGGTGCGCGCCAAGATGGCTGAAAACGCCAAGAAACCGCGCAAGAAAAGCGGATTCATGGCTCGCCTCGAGGCTGCACAGAAACGACAGGAGGCGATGCTCCGCGAACAGCAGAAACGCAAGAAATAATTCCGACTATTGCCCTGCGGCAATACTTTTATAACCAAAAAGACTGACACCCCGTGCCAGTCCTTTTGGTTATATATACTCAACGTAAAAAAGACGGAATACGCGAGCTCTACGCCACGAAACAATGTCAACGTGCGATGCGGCTATTCCACCACAATCTTCCGTGTCTTGTCAGCCAAGGTGACCTCTACTTCGAAAAGCCCCTTATGTTGCTGAATTTATTCCAGTCTTCCGCCCGCGTATAGGCGGCAACAGATCCTTCCGGAACAATCAATTCGCAGTTAGTTTTATTGACTCCGTTAAACACTTTGAAGCCACACATTAGCGGAATTTCAGCCAACGATGTTATCTTCGACAAGTCGTTGCAATATGCGAAAGCATAATCCCCAATGCTCTTCACGCTGTTGGGCAATGTCAGTTCAGTCAAGCCGCTGCAACCCATGAAAGCATACCTTCCGATGCTCTTCACGCTGTTGGGCAATGTCAGTTCGGTCAAACCGCTGCAACCCTCGAATGCAGATTCCCAGATGTTAATCAATATGTTGGGCAATGTCAGTTCGGTCAAACCGCTGCAACCACAGAAAGCAAGACCATCGATTCTCGCCACGCTGTTCGGCAATGTCAGTTCGGTCAAGCCAGAGCAACCGCAGAAAGCTCCTTTCCCGATGCTCATCACGCTGTCAGGCAATGTAAGTTTGGTCAAGCTGCTGCAACCCTGGAAAGCCTCGCTATCAATTTTTTTTAATTTCTTTGGCATGACAATCTCTTCCAACTTGTCGCAACCTTTGAATGCCTCTTTGCAAATTTCCTCGACACGTTCGTCAATCTCGTAATATTTGTCTTTAAGTGCGGCTGCATCAACAAGTTTCTTATAGTCCTCACTGTACACCACTACATCCCTTTTTTCCATGATATATACTTTAGTTTATTTTAACAGCCTGCAAGATGGCGCAAGAACTCTTTTCCTCACGCCATCTTTTCCAAGCCTTTCTATTCGTTTATATTTTCACTTTTTCTCTCCTACAAAGCCCCTTATGTTGCTGAATTCATTCCAGACTTCCGCCTGTTTATAGGCAGCAACTGATCCTTCCGGAACAATCAATTCGCAGTTAGCTTTATTGACTTCGCCAAACTCTTCGCCGACAAACATACAGCGGTCAAACACTGGCGGAATTCCAGCCAACGATGTTATCTTCGACAAGCCACTGCATTCGCTGAAAGCAGCATCTCCGATGCTCGTCACGCTGTTTGGCAATGTCAGTTCGGTCAAGCCGCTGCAACCACTGAAAGCAGATTCCCCGATGCTCGTAATGCTGTTTGGCAATGTCAGCTCAGTCAAGCCGCTGCAACCCTGGAAAGCATACCACCCGATGCTCGTAATGCTGCTCGGCAATGTCAGTTCGGTCATACCGCTGCAACCTTCGAAAGCACAATCCCCGATGCTCGTCACGCTCTTAGGCAATGTCAGTTCGGTCAAACCGCTGCAACCACCGAAAGCAAGACCATCGATTCTCGCCACGCTGTTTGGCAATGTCAGCTTGGTAATGCCGCGGCAACCGCTGAAAGCATAAGCCTCAATGCACTTAAGGCTGTTAGACAATGTTAGCTCAGTCAAGCCGCTGCAATCTGCGAAAGCACCATCCCCAATGATCTTCACGCTGTTGGGCAATGTCAGTTCGGTCAAACCGCTGCAACCTTCGAATGCAGAAACCTCGATAATCCTCACCCTGTTGGGCAATGTCAGTTCGGTCAAACCACTGCAACCACAGAAAGCAAAAGCCTCGATGCACTCCAAGGTGTCGGGCAATGTCAGTTCGGTCAAGCCGCTGCAACCATAGAAAGCCCATCTTCCAATGCTCGCCACTCTGCTCGGTAATGTAAGTTTGGTCAAGCTGCTGCAACCCTGGAAAGCCTCGCTATCAATTTTTT
>ERZ791881.1352-NODE-1352-length-16078-cov-4.216938_pt1 | contig 16078 bp, 19 predicted proteins | sample MGYA00510161_ERZ791881 | MGnify/ENA primary metagenome ERZ791881 (study PRJEB30046, sample SAMN00792073) | human gut metagenome | study: EMG produced TPA metagenomics assembly of the A metagenome-wide association study of gut microbiota in type 2...
CTCAAAACCCTTGAAAATAAAGGCTTTGAAGCTCTGCTCCAACTATTCAAACTCCTTTGCGGACTTCGTTATACAGCACGCACAAGATATAATTGTTGGTTTTTATATCGAACATTTGTTTTGTTTTTGTATTTTCCGTACCGCTTATGAAAAGATAAACTCCAAAATAACTCCATTTCACTCTTTGTTACTTTGTTGTTCTTCTCTTGCGTAAAGAAGATCCAATGCCTGACATACAACACCGCTCATGCTTTGATAATGACGTTCCGCATACTCAACAAGCCTCTGCTTTTGCTCCGGAGTCACCCGTACTCGTATGTTCTCTTCTTTACCATCTTTTGGTGCTTTTCTAGCCAAACATATCACTTCCCTTCCACAAGTACAGTTTACTACTGATTACTACAAAATGTCAATCTGTTTTTTCATCTTTTTTATATTCTGCAAGTGCTTGTTCAAGTTTTCTATAATCACAATGATACGGAAGCACTTTATTTTTTTGAATCTGTTTTTCGTATATCTTTGTTGCTTTCCTAGCAATATCCTCTGATATATCATTCAAGAAATTATACTCCTTAATCATAAGAAAGGTTCTCTGATTATCACTTCTTGAGCCACTACTACTGATATTAAATTTCACTTCAGTATATACCGTATCATCTACCGGAAACATCTTTCTCATGTCTAATACTGACAATATCCGTTGTCTGGCATTTACTTGATCTTCTGGTTTTATTTTCTTTAAAATTTCTTGATTCTTTACCTCAACAATAATATCATCTCTATCTACCGGATCGTTTTTAATATCAATGACTTCATAAATTCTATACCAGTTAGCAGTCGCATCTGCCCACCCTTTATGCTTTTCCTTTGCCGATGTTAATGGAATTACATACTTCATCCCGGCATTATTCAATAAAATTCCTAAATGTGGTTTCAATCTATAGTTTTCATCGTCCTTATTAAAAAAGATTTCAGAATCTATTCCATTTAAATATTCCATATAAGCTACATCAATGTAGACAAATTGTACTTTATCAAAATTCATATGTATCACCCTAAAAAAAATAGGAAGCTAACGCTTCCTTTATCGTTCCACACTTCAACGCCTTTGGTAGTGGTACACCAACCTATATCGTTCTGCACTTCAACGCCTTTGGTAGCAGCACACCAACCTATATCGTTCCACACTTCAACGTCCTCGGTAGTGGCACACCAAATACAAGGACTAATACTTTTAATATATCCAGTATATCATAAGCACCAAGCTCTTGTATAATTATAATATGATAAAAGCCTTGTTTTGTCAAGGTTTTTCAACTGTTAACATCTCACAATTCTACCAAAAATTTCTACAATTTAGTATTCACAGTGTTTCAGTTATAACTAATCAGCTTGCTCTAATTTCAGTATAAATTCCTCTGGATTATCAACAATATTATATGTCCCACTTACATCATTCGGCAAGTAAGAAAATGAAAAGATCGCATTTCCGTGCTTCGCCTGCCAATCAGAACCATATACCGTCACATAAAGAGCATTCGGTATTGCCTGATCATAACTAAATCGAACACTTTTGAACGAATTTTCACGGCACCGTTTTACAATTTCTTCTGCACAGGCTTTCTTATCAGCAACATACAGTTTATTTACTACTGCTACTAATCGTTCTTCTTCGTAGTTATCAAAAGAAGTTACATGAGAACTGTACACATCCATATCTCTCCCATACTGCAGATATCCCAAATAACAACCTGTAACAACTATTATACCGATAATCCAGCTTATTAACCATCCTTTGCTCATCCTACTGTTCTCCTTTTACCCCTGTATCATAATACAAGTGTATGACAGGACAGCTTATTTTTCAATACAGTTGTATTTATAATTTTAAGAAAAGATGAGGTGTCAACATGATCGTATATATGGATTTAGAAAATCTGCTTAAAGAGAAGCAAATCAGCAAAAATAAGCTCTGTGAAGCCTGCAATTTGCAACGTACACAGCTCAACAACTACTGTAAGAATAAAGTGAGCAGGATAGACTTCACAATTCTCGCTAAACTTTGTGAATTTCTGGATTGCACGCCAAACGATATATTGAAATTAAAATAGGGCATTGGATTGTTCCAGTGCCCCTTTCTTATATTCTTATTTTCCCTATTTATTTTCCTTATTGTCAGACGGCAATCTCACTTCTCCACTCCGCCTTTTCATGATAGAGTTCTGTGTCTCCATCTGTGTTGGAATGTGGTCATGTTCCTGCAGAAGGTCACTGGCAGCTTCCGCATAAGAATCATATCCAGCTGCTTTCATCTTCATCAACATTTTTGCTAAAGCACTGTTCTTATCCCTGCTTGCCTGGCGGTAGCTGATTCCCAGTTCCTCTGCTGTCTCCTTGAGTTTCTTTCCCATAATGAAGTAATCGCTCACAATTCTCTTTTCTTTTTCTGTAAGATCACTGAATAATTCCTTGAAAAACAGCTCATTTGCAACATTTCCAGCCACATCAAAACTCATATCCATGAGAAAATCTTCTGCACTGCTTGTTTCTGTCTGCATTCCACAAAACAACAAAGTATTGTTTCTTTTGTGCTGCTGATGGAACATATAGTGTTCTCTATTATAAGAAGTATTCAAAACTTCCAGTTCCTCTGCTGTTACGCTCTCATATTTTACTTTCTGATATCTGTCATAAAATGTGTATTTTCTTTCTTCCATGATTGTTCCTCCGATTTGTCGTTTGGTTGATTTGCAACAAATCGAAGATCATGGGTATCTGGCGTAATGCCAGCCTTTTGCCTGCATGGTGATACACTTTTCCTTTCCGGCACTTATGCCGAAAAAGAAAGCAGTTCACTCGATATGCAGTCTCATTTTGGGCATAAAAAAAGGCCATGCCCTTTCGGGCACAGCCTGACGCCTAACATATTTGAGAAAAGAAAAGCCTCCACAAACAACTGTCTGCGAAGGTCTATTTCTCTCAGCATATCAATTCTAACATGCACGTATTTTCATTGTAATGCCATTCACCTGCCAATGTACTACCAGGTTACTGCCGATTTACTTCCACTTTTCTTCCAGTTCAATTCCTCCATCTTATTTTGTATCTTCTCCGGTCTTGTAAATGCCCAAAGCATGGTTGCATATAACCGGATTGCTTTTTTACGGTTTCGATAATATGTCGTGCTCGGCATATCGTCCAACATTAACATCACATCCTCATTTGTATTTCCAGCTTCAAAGTATCTATATTTCAGGAGCCGGTAATAAAGCTGTCCATTCTTTGGATAATCCCTCAAAGCAATCAGAGAATCCCTCATAATTTCCAACAGGCAGAGATTCATATCATTGTTCAGTAGCTTGTCTTGAATCCGGCGTTTCTCTGCGGTTGCATCGAAATCAACAAGATTGTACAGCATTTCTTTTAAATGTGTTCCTTCCTCTGCATACAGCTCATAGTCTATATCCACAAGGTTCTTTTCAATACGGAACATCACCTTCGTATACTGGCTCAAAAGCAATTCCGTATTCTTATAAGCATCCTCAGCTACTTCTTCCATATTGATAAACATATCCTGTATTCTCTGCATAATTGTCCTCCTTCCCGACTGCTTCCGCAGCCAGACCAATCATTTGTTTTTCCTGTTCCGTCAACAGCTTCACTGTTATAACATCTTGTCATGCAGATCCCGCAAAAGTTTCCACCGTGGGATAGCTTCACTTCTGGCTGACCGGCAACTGTATGATATATTGAAAGCAATCGGTTCTCACGGGAAAGGATGTATCCCCGACTGCTGATGTTCTCATCGAATTTCTATCTTTCCAAAGGGGGCCCCGTTTCAGGGCTCCCTTTCGGATTGTTACTCTTTGCGTTCCATAAACCATTTATAATTTTCTTCATATGTCAGATGACAGATCTTTCCACCCACCTGGCACGTATACCGATATCCAGTTCCGCCAGCTTTCCGACTGGCACATCGTTCTGGTTTCGATATTTTATCAATTTCGTATCTGCGTCCGTCTTCCCATACAAAAGCTTTCGGAATCAATTCTCCATCCCGGCTAAACACTGCCAGGACATCCACATATACTTTAGCTGTCATTACAATACACCTGCTCTCTCCTATCCATGTAAATATGCCTGTGGATGAACGGTATGTTCTTTTGCATTCAGCTGTGCAAGCAACTTGTCCTGATACATAAAAGCCCGCTGAATACTCTGATAACCAAATCTTTCTCTGATTTCATCCACCACCTGATCCATCTTTCTCATTTTTTCTCTCTTTACTTCATCCATAAATAAATCCAACTGATAAGGCATCTCATCAGATACCAAATCACATCCCCGGACTCCCAGACTCCGGATTGGATGTTCCCAATTATAATTCTTTTGAAATAGTTCAAATGCTGCTCTTGCGATTTCCTCAGTCACATTACTTGCCCTGTTCAATTTACACTGTCTTGTAAAATGATACAGTCCATTATCTCTAATGGAAATTTCTACTGTCATGCATTGAAAACCATTTTCTCTCAATCTGGCTCCTACGCTTTCAGCTAATGCCATCAGAATAATCTTCACATCCAAATCGCTGATAAGATCTCTCGGAGTGGTTGTGCTGTTTCCGATTGACTTGATTGGTGCTTTATAACCTTCTACACAAACTGGTGCTTCATCCCAACCATTGGCAAAGTCATAAAGTATCAATCCCATCTTTCCCAGATAACACTCTAATATAGAAGGTTCTGTTCCTGCCAAGTCACCGATTGTACGGATTCCCAACTTTCTTAAAGTTTTCTCCGTGCTCCGTCCTACCATAAGCAAATCGCCTGCGGGAAGGTTCCAGACAATATTTTTGTAATTCTCTTTCGTGAACTCTGTAATTCCATCTGGTTTTTTATAATCAGAACCAAGTTTTGCAAATATTTTATTCCAGGAAACACCGATGCTGACCGTTACTCCTAATTCATATTTAATGCGATTACTGATTTCCTGAGCAATCTTCATTCCATCTCCTTTGATAGAAGTACTTGCAGACACATCCAGCCAGCTTTCATCAATTCCGAATGGTTCTCTCAGATCAGTATATTCGCTGTATATTTCCTGTGCCATTTTTGAAAAACGTAAATACAAATCCATCCGTGGTGGCACAAAAATGATTTCAGGGCAAACCTGCTTTGCCTGCCACAGTGCCATTCCCGTTTTCACACCGGCTTTCTTTGCAACATAGTTAGCTGTCAACACTATTCCATGCCTTGCCTCCGGATCTCCTCCAACTGCCAGTGGCTTTCCGGAGAATTCCGGATGATGTAACATCTCTACACTCGCATAAAAACAATTCATATCAGAATGAAGAATCGTTCTGCTCATAATTTTCACCTTCCAATTAAAAGTGGTTATAAAACTTCTTTGTCATATATTGACTTTGTGAAGTTTTTGAATTATAATTTCTACTAACTTCACGAACGTTTGTTTGTATTTTATACACCTTATGAAACTCTGTCAATAGATTTTATGAAGTTGATGAAGTTACAGCTTCAAAAAAATTGGAAAGGATCGTATTATGAATTTTTCAGATAAAATCAAATTTCAACGAGAACAGAATCATCTAACGCAGAAAGAACTTGCAGAACTGGTCGGTGTCTCTCAACGTGCCATCGCAGCTTATGAAAGTTCCGGCACTATTGCACGTATCTCTACTATGAGAAAACTCGCTCATGCCCTCAATGTCTCTTACGACTATCTAAAGCATGATGAAATTACTGATCCTTCTTATGGAATGGAAAAAATGGATTATATTGATGAAGTCCATGGACAATTAGGCGAAAAAGGAGCCAGAGACATCAATGACATTCTGGAAGCCAATCGTGCCTTATTTGCCGGCGGCGAATTGGATGAAGAAGCAAAGGACGCTTTTTATCAAGCAGTGACCAAAGCATATCTTTCCTGCAAAATGGAAGCTAAAAAAACATTTGGGCGAAAAAAGAAATCAGAGAAAAAATTGTAGGTGTCGCATTTTTCGTACACCACTTCTGCTACACTATAATCTGTAGCAAACTATCTTATGAAATGTCGAGGTGTTTTTATGAGTTCTAAATGTATAAGAGACACTGTCAAGAAAGTAAAATCAAAATATCAGGAAACCGACCCTTTTCGCCTTGCCGCAGCAATGCACATCCTTGTTCAGAAAATGCCCATGGGAAATTCTCCAACTTGCTGCAAAGGATTTTGTATGACAGAAAGCCGAAAGACCTGTATCGTCATCAACTGTGATCTGCCCGATATCATTCAGCAGATTATTCTGATCCATGAGATTGGTCATGCCGTCCTGCACCAGAGAACCATGCAGGTAAAATGCTTTCACGATTTTGAATTATTTGACGGAGTGTCTCAATGTGAATATGAAGCAAATTGCTTTGCTGCAGACTATCTCTTAGAAGATGAAGATGTATTAGAAAAGCTTAACGCAGATATGTCTTTTTTCCAAGCAGCTTCCGAACTGCAGGTACCACCGGAACTGCTGGATTTCAAATTCCGGATGATGAAACGCAACGGAGTCCAAATTGTGGATTCACCGATCACTGCCAACAGTAATTTTTTGAAAGATATGCCTACCGAAGGCATTATCGAAAATTATTAAACGATGGTATACACAAATTCCCCAAATGGCTGCCTTTCCATGAGTTGGATTGACAGCCATTTCTTCTTTTTCTCTAATACAGATCTCCCACATATCCATTTGTCTCCAGGTGCATATAACATTCTCCAATCTGTGAAGACTCCATAATCTGCAGAACATATTCCATCCCTGTTGCAAGTTCTCGTGTCTTTAGTTCTTTCAACGGAATCCAATAAACACGTCCTTCCTCAGAGCTTGTAAGTTCCCCTGCAAACTTTTCAGCTTTATACAGAGTGATTACATTATGTACTCCATTTTTATGCCAGTGATACAGACCACAAAATTTCGGTTCTTCAATCGTCAATCCAGTTTCTTCCCATACTTCCCGAATCACCGATTTACTGAATAATTCATTCTTCTCCACATGCCCTCCTGGAAAGGTTGTCCCAGTATAGCTGTCGTTCACTTTATCGAGAACCAGCACATTTCCTTTTCCATCCAGAATCATGCACATATTCATAAAGCACACTTTTTCCGTTCGACTTTCTGATTTTTCATTCAATGATTTTCTGACTCGTTTATTTATATCGGAGCGTTTTGATTTATAATGTTTGAATACTTCACCATATGGAATCCAAATTTCCGCTGCTCCTATTTTTTCATAAACAGAATCTACAACTTCTCCCAAATGCTTATCATTAGGAAATGTATATTTTCTTGTGTAATAATCTTTGGTTGCCTGAAACATCCATTCTGCAATCTTTTCTTTCTGCTTCAATTTGAGTTGAGCATATTTTTTATCTGTCTGCAGTAATTTTCCATCTATCATTTCATGGTTCTTTCGTGACATAGATCTGCCTCTTTCCTTAAATATTATCCTTTTTACCACTACAGAATATCATAGAATCTTTTTATAAGCATCTATTTTCATGTTGATTTTTTCAAGGCTCTGGCATATAATAATCGTAGCTAAGGAAATTGGTGAGATTCCATTAGACAAAACGAAACCCCTCAGAGTTGCCGCTCTGAGGGGTTTCTTGTTCGTTACGGTGAACCAATCCGTTTAGGCTGTTACTGCCTATTCATCTCTATCCAGCCATTTGCATATGTAATAGCCAACTACACTTGCTACGACAGAGATAAGAAAACTGGTGAGTATTTCTTCCATTAGACTAACACCTCCCTTCTGCTGGAGGTTCGGCAGCTCTTGTAGTATATCATACATTCTGATCTTGAAAAAGAATCTTTTCACTTTTTATCTTACCTATCTTTTTCCATGTCCGTTTTCTCCTTGTCAAATACCTAATTCATAGAGAACTCTTTTTCTAAGGACTCTCTTCCGGCGGCTCTGCCACCGGTAAATAGCAAGGACAGGAAGTGTATATACACTTCCGCAAAACCGACAATTTAGGGGACCCTGCCCTAAATTGAAAACCATAAAATCTGATATCTGCAAAGCTCAGAGAAAGGAGAAACTGTACATGTCAAATAGAAAAAGAAATATCCAAATCTTATTTTGTGTAACCCCGGAAGAAAAGAAACTGATTCGTAGGAAAATGATCCAATCTAAGACGAAAAACATGGGAGCTTATCTTCGCAAAATGGCAATCGACGGCTACATAGTCAACACAGATACCACTCCTCTCAAAAAACAATACGAGGAAATGCACAAGATTGGCGTGAATATCAATCAGATTGCAAAGAAAGTAAATACCACCGGAGTCCTGTATCCGGAAGAAATGAAAGAATTGAAAGAGATGATAAAAGAAATATGGCTTATATTAAGATCTTCCCCATTAAAGTAACCGACAAGAAAGCTCTGGATTATATCACCAATCCAGATAAGACAGATGAAAAAGTGCTGGTTTCCAGTTTTGGCTGCTCACCAGAAACTGCAGATCTGGAATTTTCTCTCACAAGAGAAAATGCAAAAAAGAATGGAATGGACAAGGGTGATAATCTTGCATTTCACTTAATTCAGTCATTTAAGCCTGGAGAAATCGACGCAGAAACCGCACATCGCCTGGGACAGCAATTTGCAGATGAAGTGCTAAAAGGGAAATATGAATATGTAATCAGTACTCATGTTGATAAAGACCACATCCACAACCATATCATCTTCAATGCTGCCAGCTTCGTCACCAATCATAAGTATGTTTCCAACAAACGCAGCTATCATAAAATCTGCCGGATCAGCAACCGCATCTGTCAGGAAAACGGGCTTGCCACCAGTATGCCAACCGGTGAAAAAGGAAAAAGCTATAAGGAAAATATGGAATATCATCGTGGAACCAGCTGGAAATCCAAACTGCGTGTTTCGATTGATAAGGCGATCTGGTCTTCTATCAACTATGACGAATTTTTACAGAAAATGCAGTTGGCTGGATATGAAATCCGGCAGGGAAAGAATTTATCGTTCCGGGCACCAGAGCAGAAAAATTTCACTTATATGAAATCACTGGGGAGTTACTACACAGAAGAAAATGTCCGGCTCCGATTAGAGAAAAATCGCTATAAGGCAAAAGCTCCGAAGAATCTGTCCAGAGAAGCTCGCCTGTATATCAATATTTCCACCTATGTCACCACAGGCAATCGAGAAGGATTTGAACGTTGGGCAAAACTGAATAATCTCAAAGAAGCTGCCAAGACATTTAATTACCTCTCTGAAAATAATCTGCTGAACTATGAAGATTTCCAACAGCATATCTCTGATGTTGAAAATTCAATTAAAGCAACTGAACATCGAATTGAAGAAATCGGAAATGAAATAAACACACAGAAAGTCATCCAAAAGCATTGCGATTCTTACCGGCTCTGTCGTAAAGTTATCGAAGATGGAAAATCAGCACCAAACCAGAAAGCCTATCGAAGCAAGCACCAAGCAAAATACCAGCTCCATGATTCATTAAAAAAAGAGCTTCAGGATCTCGGTGTTACCAAAATCCCAAGCTCTGAGAAAATTCAGAAGAAAATCAAGAATCTGGAAACTGAATATGCTGCCACTATTAAAGAAAAACAGGAATTGCATAAGAAGCAAAAAACACTGAATATAATTCAACAGAATTTTACTTCACTACTTGATTTTTCACACTTAGCTTCTCATGAGCATACTCATACGTTGTAGGTAAGATGCGTGGCATCTTACTTGCAACATTTCCAGTTATCTTGTACTTATTTCTCCTTTGAATTCGCCATCGCAGCAATATCCCCCACACCTTTCAAAACCATAGTTGGACGATACGCATAAGTTTTGAGCGTATCCTTCGTTGAACATCCAGAAAGAACCAATACGGTAGACATACCACTTTCCATACCAGAAATTACATCCGTATCCATCCGATCTCCAACCATCACTGCTTCTGCGGAATGACAGCCAAGCATATTTAATCCGGTTCTCATCATCAGTGGATTCGGTTTTCCGCAGAAATATGCCTGTGTACCTGTTGCCATTTCTATAGGTGCAACCAATGCACGACAAGCAGGAGCAATGCCGTTCTCAATCGGTCCGGAAACATCTGAGTTTGCTCCGATCAGTTTTGCACCTTTTAGAACCAAATTCGTTGCTTTTGTTAATGTATCCAATGAATAGGATCGTCCCTCTCCCACAACAACATAATCCGGATTCACATCATTCATTGTGATACCTACATCATAAAGTGCATTTAACAGACCTGCTTCTCCTATCACAAATGCCGAACAGCCTGCCGCCTGTTCTTTTAAAAATGCAGCTGTTGCCAATGCACTGGTATAAAAATGTTCTTCTGGCACATCAAGTCCCATCCTTGCCAGTTTCTGATTTAATTCTCGTGGTGTATACCCGCTATTGTTTGTCAAAAATAAGTATTCCTTCTTTTCATCATGTAACCACTGAATAAATTCTGGAACACCTGGTAATATCTGATTGCCATGATAAATCACGCCATCCATATCGCAGATGAAACCTTTTTTCTCGTTAAAATCAATTATGGAATTTCCCATATTCATATGTTCCCTGCCTTTCTTTTCCTTCTGAAAAATCTATTTTCCACGACCATTGTAATATCGTATCATACGCACATAAAATCAAATACATAACAGTGTGAAATTGAAGTAAATTTTCCTATCTGCAGAACATTTATAACAGCATATCTTTCACGTAAGTGTTCCGGTAGTCACTCGGCGATATTTTGTATCTTTCCTTAAATACCCTGTTAAATGTTCTCTGGCTTTCAAATCCACTATCCAGGCAAATATTGGTAATAGAATCACTCGTATTTTCCAAACGATGACATGCATAGTTCAGCCTCGCATCATTAAGATACTGGTTGAAATTCCTATGAAATGTTTTGGAGAAGAGTCTGGATAAGACATATTTGCTCACTCCAAGGTCTTTTGCCATCTCTTCCAGTGAAACCTTCTTTTTGAAATTTGCTGATATATAGGAAACTGTCTGGTAAATAAGGTCATTGCTCCCCACTTGACTCTTTTCTACCAGATTCAGTTTTCCTATGCAGCGTGCCAACACAATTTGAAGATATGCCTGTGCAACAGTAATATCCGACTGCTCTGTCTCTAAAATCGCATTGATAACCCTATATACCTCCGGCTCAACCTTTTCCGCTTTGATAACTGGGTATTCAGGAGCCATGGACTGCATGATATCTGCAAATTTACCAATCGTAAATGGCGATGCAATCAGATAAGTCGCTTTATTTACACCGGGTGTCAGTACCTGATAGTGATGAATAATATCCGGAAATACAAAGCCTATATCTCCTTTTTCCATATGGTAAAGTTCCTGTCCGACACCAAGCTCTAATGTTCCATTTGTTACACAAACAATCTCCAGTGCATTATGAAGATGTGGTTCAATATGTTTTGACTTTTTATTTACCGCTATAATCTCCTCTTTTGTGTCAACATATTTTAACTGCATGAAATACTCCCCTTTGCAACATTTGTCTATATCTTCTTTCAATTTGGCAAGCAATCCTTTTTCATCTATCCTATAATCAACTTGTAAATAAGGAAAGGAGGAATCGCAAATGAGCAATCTTAAAAAATATCTGAACGACCTTTTAGTATTCTACACTGAGTATTTTGAGCATCCATATCATGTATAAATACTAAAAGGACTATTTTGTGAAAACTGAATATTTTTTCTTAAGACCATTTCACAAAAATGAAGTGGTCCTTTTTTTATAAACTTTCAATAAATCTTTTGAATGCAGTTTTCCCTTCTTCTGTTTTCTTATAAACTCCTGCATCCTCCAGGACTTTCGTAAATACAATTCCAATTTCTTTCTGTACAATAGAGTGAATATTACTTTCTGTAATCTCATACTTCGGCATCCACTCTTCTGCCCAGTCAGCATGAGCAGCCATAGTCACATTCTGTCTCAGATCCTCATGATGCAAAATTGCCTGCTCCAGTTCTGCCATTTCTTTTTTCAATCTGGCAGGTAACACAGCCAGTCCCATAACTTCAATCAATCCAATATTTTCTTTCTTGATATGGTGATATTCTGCATGTGGATGGAAAAGTCCAAGCGGACACTCATCGGTTGTGATGTTGTTACGCAAAACCAGATCCAGTTCATACAGATCTCCATGCATCCTTGCAATCGGCGTAATCGTATTATGCGGAATCCCATCTGTCTCGCTGAAAATGTCAACCTCTGGATCTGAATAGCCACGCCATTTCGTAAGAATATGATCTGCAGCCTCTACGATGCTCTCCGTTGTTCTCCCCTGCAGACGGATCACTGACATTGGCCACTTTACAATTCCTGCATGTACATCTGGGTATCCCTCTAATTCAAATTCCAGTTCGTAAGGTGCTTTTGCCATAGCAAAGACATAACCGCCGCCCTGGAAATGATCATGGCTTAAAATAGAGCCTCCTACGATTGGTAAATCTGCATTGGAGCCTGCTGTATAATGTGGAAACTGCTTAACAAAGTCAAGGAGCTTATCAAAAGTCATCCTGTTAATCGCCATCGGAATATGTTTTTCGTTAAAGATAATGCAATGTTCATTGTAATATACATATGGTGAATACTGTAAATAATACTGCTCTCCACACAGAGTGATTGGTATGATCCTATGGTTCTGTCTTGCCGGATGTGAAAAATGACCTGCATACCCTTCGTTTTCCCTGCAGAGCAGACACGCCGGATATCCGGATTTCTTTGCTGCACCGGCTTTGGCAATATCCCGTGGATCTTTTTCCGGTTTTGACAGGTTAATCGTGATATCCATCTGACCAAATTCTGTATCTGTTGTCCACTTTTCATCCTTTATAATCCGGTCTGTGCGGATATAGTTTGTTGCCTGACTGAAATGATAATAAAAGTCGGTTGCTTCCTTAGGAGATACCTGATATTTTTCTTCAAAAACTTTTCTTATCACGGACGGAGCCGGTGTCAAAATACCCATGATCTTTGTGTCAAAAAGATCTTTCATTGTTACTGTATCATCTTCTAAAATTCCATGTGCTACTGCAAACGCCAGCATATCCTCTAAAATAAAGTGTAATTCTCTCGGTTTTCCTACTTCTTCCGGTTCCTGATAATCCTGCCGTTGAAATAATTCCAATAAACCATTTGTTACATACACTTTATCTGCATCATCTACCAGTCCGCTTTGCAGTCCATAAGCTACCAGTTCTGAAATCAGCTGATCAATCATTTTACTGTTCTCCCCTCATATTATGCTTCATAACCATTCGGATGATTTTTGTGCCAGTTCCATGCTGTTGTGATAATCGTCTCCAGATCATCAAATTGAGGTTTCCATCCAAGGATTTCTTTTGCTTTCTCACTGGATGCGATCAGGGTTGACGGATCTCCTGCTCTCCTAGGTTCTTCTTTTGCCGGAATCGGATGTCCAGTTACTTTTCTGGCTGTCTCTACAACTTCTTTTACCGTAAATCCAACACCATTACCCAGATTGAAAATATTGCTTTCATTCCCTTTTCTTAAATATTCCATGGCAAGAATATGAGCCTGTGCAAGGTCGTTCACATGGATGTAATCCCTTACGCATGTGCCATCTTTTGTCTCATAGTCATTTCCAAAGATGGAAATATACTCTCTTTTTCCATTCGGTACCTGTAAAATCAGTGGAATCAGATGTGTTTCCGGATTATGGGCTTCTCCGATTTTTCCATTTGGATGTGCTCCACAAGCATTAAAATAACGTAAGGATACAAAACGTAAATCATGGGCATTAGCTGTCCATTTAAACATCTTTTCCATGGAGAGTTTGGTTTCCCCATAGCAGTTTGTTGGAACTGTACGGTCTGTTTCAAGAATTGGAATACGTTCCGGTTCTCCATATGTGGCTGCTGTTGATGAAAATACGATCTTGTTAATGCCATGTGCCACCATGCTTTCCAGCAATACTTCTGTTCCACACAGATTATTGTTGTAATATTTGAGTGGATTTACCATGCTCTCTCCAACCTGTGAATTAGCCGCAAAGTGGATAACTCCATCTATCTCCTCTTTTTCAAATACAGAATCTATAAACGCCCTGTCCCGGATATCTCCCTGATAAAATTTCGCATCCGGGTGAACAGCCTTACGAAATCCTGTTTCGAGATTGTCAACAACTACTACATTTTCTCCTGCCGCAATCAGCTCATACACGGTATGAGAACCAATATAACCAGCTCCGCCTAATACTAAAATACTACTCATAGATCATTTCTCCTTTTCTCAGTTTCAATGCTTATAATACCTTAATGCCACCATACTTACGGATTTTTAATACTTCACAGGAATTTTCTCCAAAAATTATATCCATCTCTTTTCGATAATCTGAAACCAGATAATTCGGAACAAATGCTTGTATGGTTCCTGCAAATCCTCCCCCATGAACCCTGCATACACCTTTTTCTCCGAATATAACATCGCTCAATGCCAACGCAACGGACACGTTCTGGTGTTGTACATCATGGCAGGTGTATACGTTCTGAAGATACTTAAAAGAAGAATCACCGGATTCCTTTACATTTTTCAAAAATTCCGGGAAGTTATGTTTTCTTAATGCATTTACTTCCTTTTCCACACGCTCATTTTCACATACAAAATGTAATGCCCTGAGTGCTGCACGATCACCAGCACGTTCACGTATTAAAGGAATGTTATCCATAATCTCTTTCTTTGATACCTCTCCAAGAAAATTCTTTCCAAAACATGTAGCTACCTGATTCATTTCTTTTGGAATAGCCGCATAATCTGGTGTCAGATCTGCATGAGACCCTTTCGTATCAGTAATACATAAGCTGAATCCATAAGCATTCATATCTAATTCCAACTGCTCTACTATCGGATTTTCCGGATCAGCAAAATCAATATGCACCAGGCTTCCAACCGAACAAGCCATCTGATCCATTAAGCCACATGGTTTCCCGAAATATACATTTTCTGCATACTGACCAATCTTAGCAATTTCAATCGGATCAACTTCACCATCATTGTACATATAGGAAAGTATTGTCCCGATAAGTGTTTCAAAAGCAGCTGAGGAAGAAAGTCCTGCACCAATCAGCACATCACTGGTCACATATGCCTGAAATCCTCCGATTGCATGACCATCCAGTTTCATCTTCGCAAGTACACCACGAATCAGTGCATTTGTTGTACCTTCTTCTTCGACTTTCTTCTCCAAATCATTTAGAGAAAGAGTAATCAAATCACTATATCCGTCTGACATCACTTTCACAATCGGCTCATCAAGTTTTCTTACAACTGCGATTGCATCATTGTTAATAGATGCCGCCAGCACTTCCCCATGTTGATGATCTGTATGATTTCCTCCGATTTCACTTCTTCCAGGAGCACTGAACATTTCAATTTCTTCACCATCAAAATATGTCCTGTATTTGTTGATTGCTTTGATATAGCGTTCCTTCTCATACGCTATTTTCGTTTTATCAACATATATATCCACCATTTTCTCATCAAAAAGTTTTCCGCTAAGTAGTGCGATTGCTTTTTCTATTTTCAAAATACCATCCCCTCGTTCTTGAAGCTGTTTTCTAGTTTCATGTTATACAAAAAGCATTGCCTAATTGAAGATTCAATCAGACAATGCTTTTCCCTTCAAATTTTACTCCATGTCTGATGCATCTGTCACTTCATCTGCAGTGATTCCTTTTTCTGCTTTTAGTTTTTCATTTGCACCTTCTACATTCATTCTTGAAAGCACAAACATGATCAACACATCAAAGATCAATGGAAGCCACAGATACATAAACTGCATCATATTAAGTGCAGACTGTGGCTGTGTTGCATTCGTTCCAACATAGCCGCTGAATTCAAGCATCCAACCGACAACAGCAGTTCCAATACCTCCACCGATTTTTACACCAAGAGAAGTGCAAGAATACATCGTACCATCAATTCTCTTTCCCTGTGTAAGATAAGTGTATTCAGAGCAGGATGCGATAACTGCATTCATATCTCCCTGCCATGG
>ERZ791881.1355-NODE-1355-length-16024-cov-4.135888_pt1 | contig 16024 bp, 21 predicted proteins | sample MGYA00510161_ERZ791881 | MGnify/ENA primary metagenome ERZ791881 (study PRJEB30046, sample SAMN00792073) | human gut metagenome | study: EMG produced TPA metagenomics assembly of the A metagenome-wide association study of gut microbiota in type 2...
CTTTAATGAAATTCAAAGAATGGATAACCATAATCAGATTGAGAAAGCACATGAAGAACATTCAGAAATAGCAAGAAAGCTCATAGAAGCAGCATGCACAGGCTCATATGTTGTACCAAATTATGAGGACATTGGTTACATCCTCTACATCGGAGATATTGACGATGAATGGATTAATAGACAATAGGGTATTTACTATGAAAGGAGGTGATGACCTATGATGGTTACAGTAAGGTTAAGTTACGAGTGTGAGGAGTTGATGCCCGATTTAGATGATCCGAGAAAGCAAGCTATGATTAGAGTTCAATACCCATGCATGTTCACAATCAAAGACAATAATATATTGTCGGCAATAGATGAGGCGCTTCGAATGGTTAGATATGAAAACCCGCCTTACACTTTAATACATGTCTCAGCAAGTAAGGAGAATCAAGAATGAACCACGACAAGATCGAGAAAACCCTATCGTTCGGTAGACAAGTGGCATGGTTTGTGATAGCTATCCTCATCCTATTCATTGGTTGGCTTGCCGTTACTAGTTTCGCATGGTATGGAGTTTGCGAAGTGACGGGTGCTCAGTTCAATGCTACCGCACCGCTGGGCGTATCAGTCGGAGTGCTGATCGTGAAAGGAGGTAACGCGCTCGCTAAAGCTGTGGAATAATGTTTATGTGTTTTTGATGTAACTGCACCCGCTCGCCCTAACGAGCGGGTACTAGATGTAAAATGATTGTATCGCGTACCCTAAAGAAAAGGAGAATAACATGGCCGATAAAATCACGCGAGAATTCAAGGTTTATTCTATCGATGCGGTGGAACTCGGTTTGGACGATGCAGGCAACCCCACTAAAGAGGTCGTCTGCTCGCTTCCAGAAGTTTACGACATGGGCATGACTAAAGCCAAGGCATCTGCTTACATCCGCGAGCAAACGGGCATCAAGCGCCTTGGAGCAGACATTAAGATCTTTATCACTGAGCTTCGGAGCGTTCGTCTCGCAATGGACATTGACTTTTTCATCGCTAACTCTACCGAGATTGCCAATGTAGAATCATCGGTAGAAGCCCAAGCAGTAGAAGCCAAGTAAAGTAAGATCAGAAAAGGAGAATTATAATGAGCGAAGAAATGATTGCAGCCCCTGTTGACGTTGATAATGAGATCTTGCAGGTTAGCGGAGGCATCCGAGTAGCGGCCTCGTTCGACATTGAAACCCCCGAGGGTAAGGCAAAGGCTTACAATGCAGGCATCGCGGCTGATTACAAGGTTGACGATTGCATCGGCGACACCGTTGAAATTGTCGATTTTTATACGGAGCCTATCGAGTTCATCAACGAAGAAACTGGCGAGATTGAGTGCCGCCCTCATGTTATCCTTTTCGCTACCGATGGACGCACGTTCGAGGGTCAGTCGAAAGGTCTTGTAAGCTCTGTTCAGCGGCTTGGGCAAGTAGGTTACTTCAACGGCGAGCCTTTTAGTGTGGAATTCGCGGAGCGCAAGGCGAAGCTAGGAAAAATGTTCGTCCTCAAAGTTGTTCTCTAGGTTGATCGATTAAGGCGGGATGTTAGCGCATCCCGCCATGCTCATTGACAACAGAATAATCTATTCAACACGAAAGGAGGTATTATATGAGGTACCATAAAATTGATTACAGCGAAGCCGATCTCGATTTGATGTACGAATTCTTAGGCCGTTCGCTCGGACGTGTCATGTGCCAAAAGTATTGGTACAACCATACGCTCCCTCAGGGAGTTTCGGTGTTCATGGTTCATTCGCTCGATGATCGCGGTGTTACAACTGACAATAAGATGTCAGTCGAATACATGTTTACTAAAGACGAGAAGTACAACGGTACGAGGGATTGGATAAAGAACCGATCTGAGGTTTTATCGGCGATTGCGAACTACATCCCAAAGGAATACACGGGCATCGTCTACTACATGAATCGAGATTGCGTTCCCATTGTCAGCAAGCACATCAAGACGGGAGGTGATAGACATGCCATCTCGTAACGGCATATATTACAATCTGATCGAATCGCCATGGAAGCTATCGAGGCACGGAATGATATTCTATTTTTCGTCTGAGACGCATTACAACCGCTTTTTGCGCGAGGTAGACAAGCGAGAACGGCAGATGACCGAAACAATGAGCCATAGGGTCGGTTGCTTCGTCAACATGGAGATCCCAGCCTGTGTGCAGCTATACCGTCAAGTCGAGCAGCGCGGCTTTCTTGTTGGCATTGATTTGATTATCGATAACGTTGTTTACGGGAAAGGGGTTTACGCAACATGCCTCGAACACCTCGAATTAGATGGACTGATGCCCAGGTTAAGCGATTAGATTCCGCCGTCCGCCGTTACAACGCTGCGCTGTCATACGCTCGAAGAAGCCGCCCTCAGGATGCGGAGTACCTACCCTCCACAATGTCTGCTAAGAACCTGCGATCAACCATCCAATCGAACCGCGAGCTTAACCGCATAGTTAATTCTCTTAACCGAGGCGGCACGGCTTCTGCGTTCCAGCTTGTGCAGAACAGGCGCGGTGAGATTATGCCGAAATGGCAGATGCGGGAGGCTCAGATTGCTTTCAGCGTGCAGGAAAGGAGGAAATCCGTAGAAAGGAAGCGCCGAGGCATCGAGACAGATGCGGGCATCAAGACTGGCAACATGGGAACCATCGCCGAATACAACCTCAAGCCCGCTACAATTACGCCTGCTGAAATGAGCGCTGATCAGATAGAGCGCTTGCTTAACCGTGCAAGGGAGGCGACGCGCGAGAACGTGTACGATAAAGCTGCTTCATTCTACGAGCACTACATGGATGCAATGGCCACGTCGGGCATGACAACTAGGTTTCCGAAAGCTTCGGGAGAAGTCAACGCCATCATCACCGAGATAATGGCCGAAGATCCCGCGTATTTACGGCAAGCTTACGAATCGTTCAACGAGGCATTGAGAATCGATCTCGTATACGATGACAACATGTATATGACGGTACGTATGACTGTTATAAGGAAAGCATGGAGGGAGATATACAATGCTTGGCTTTCTTCGAGAACTGTTTGAGAACGGCGGTGGCGGCGCATGGGCAAGTACGTATGCGATTTTGAAACCACCACAGACATTGACGATTGCAGGGTATGGGCTTACGCGTCGTGCAACGTCGAGAACACGGATGATTTTCAGTATGGAAATTCTATAGATGATTTCATGGAATGGCTGAGGTTTATTCCAGACTCTACTATATGGTTCCATAATCTCAAGTTCGACGGCGAGTTCATCTACAACTGGCTTTATGATAACGGCTGGGAGTGGGTAGAGGATATAAAGCATTCTGCAAGAAAAACGTTCTCAACGCTTATAAGCGATCAAGGCAACCATTATTGTTGCAAGCTCAGGTTCACGCCGTCTCACACTATCGAGATTCGAGATTCGCTTAAAGTAATCCCCATGCCCGTTTCCAAGATTCCTAAAGCTTTCGGATTGCCCGATTGCAAGTTGGATCTTGATTACGATGGATACAGGGAGGTAGGCCACAAGCTTACAGAGCATGAGATATCCTACATCAAAGAGGATGTGGTCATCGTTGCGAAAGCGCTGAAAATCATGTTGGACGAGGGCGACGTTAAAATGACGGCAGGCTCTAACGCCTTGGCTGCGTACAAGCGGAGCATAGGAGGGAACAAGAAGTTCAGAAAGATGTTTCCCGTTCCCGATTACGACGAAGAGATAAGGCGTTCGTATAAGGGCGGTTTCACTTACAACAACCCTATGTTCACAGGCTTCGATGTGGGTGAGGGGATATCTTTCGACGTTAACAGCCTCTACCCGTCCGTTATGAGATATGAGCTTCTACCATACGGCGACCCTGTGCGATTCGAGGGCAAGTACGAGAAGAACCTGCTTTACCCGTTGTTTGTTCAGGCTGTCAAGATCGATGCGACGTTGAAGCCCGATCATGTACCGTGCATCCAAGTTAAGGATGCCGCCTATTCGGACAGGTTCGCCCCGACAGAATACATAGATGACACCAAGGGCGAGATTGTGCGGTATGTTACAAACGTGGACTTGGAATTGATTTTCGATCAGTACGACGTGCATTCCATCGAGTATTATGAGGGATGGATGTTCAAGGGCAGCCGTCATCTGTTCGACGGGTTCATCGATGAATGCAACGAACGAAAGGTTCAAGCAGCCGAATCTGGAAACTATGGAATGCGTTCCATTTTCAAACTCCGCATGAATAGCTCCTATGGAAAATTCGGAACATCCCCTAAATGCGCGAGCATGAAGCCAGTTAAAAGAGATGGGAGGATATGGTATGAGAAACTCCCAGAAGAGGAACGCGAACCGATTTACATTGCAGTTGCATCATTTATAACGGCTTACGCCAGAGATAAAACGATACGTGCGGCTCAATCCGTATACCATAGGTTCGTGTACGCCGACACGGATTCGCTCTACCTCGTCGGAACCTACATGCCCGATGCTCTTGATATAGATCCTTACAGGTTGGGAGCCTGGAAACACGAACATACTTTTCAGCGTTTCAAGGTTCTACGGCCAAAAACCTACGTTTTCGAATCGGACGGCGAATTGACAGTTCATTGCGCGGGACTGCCCGAACGATGCCATGATTACAAGCCCAGTGAAAACGAGGAAGTCCCCGACGATTGTTATACCGAAGTGACATTTGATAATTTTGCAGTCGGTGCGAAATATTGGGGGAAGCTCTTTAACCAACATGTAGATGGTGGTATAGTACTTTATACTAAGTTCTTTACAATAAGATAGGAGGTAATGTATGAGCGATTACAAAGATGATTTGCAAAACTTAGCGCAGATCGAGGATGGAAGCGAGCGTTTGGCAGCAGCTGCAAGGCTGGATGCCATCTTTGATGAACTTCCAGATGTTCGGTCTCAGCTAACCGAAAAGGAAAAGGAGTTGGAGGAAATCCGTGCGGCTAAGGAAGCCGCCGAGGTAGAGCGCGACCAGTACCGCGACCGTTTCGTTTCGATGTACTTCACATCGCCCGAACAAGCAAAAAGAGATCAAGCCGAGGATATACAGCGCGATGCCCGACCCGAGGGAATCAAGACGCTGTTCAAATTCCGTCAAGGATATTAGGAGGAAGCTATGCCTGTAAAACCAAGCAAAGAGCAGTTAGAGGCCGCCGCTGCTAAGGAGGGTCTCGAGGACGGACACGCTATTGTAGAAGCCGTGGCAGGTCTGGATGATCCTAGCGCCGTAGAGTTCTACAACGATCTTAAACGATCTGGTCTCGTCAACGAAACCGTTGACGGGAGCGGTAACGTAACTTCGTTCTCACTCACCAACGATTCGCGCGCTGTAGGCCAATTGGTCGATTCTTACGACGTTATGCACAATCCGTTTCTAACGGCGCTCATTAATCGAATCGCGTTCGTTTACGTCAAGAACATCTCGTACAACTCGCATTTGATCGACCTAAAGAAAGGCTATATCGAGACTGGTGAGATCGTTGAGGACGTTTACGTTGAGATCGCCAAACCGTTCAAGTATGCGCCCGCGAACTCCGAGCGCACGATCTACAAGCGCGAGATTCCCAACGTTAAAGCGGCGTTCCATGCGATGAACTTTCAGATCTACTATAAGCAGACCGTCTCGAACGACCAGCTTAAAACGGCGTTCATATCGTGGCAGGGTGTTAGCGACCTCGTATCGCGCATCATCGATTCGATGGTTAAGGCGTTGCAGATCGACGAGGATCAGATGATCAAGTACACGCTCGCAACCGCTGTGATCAACGGCTACATGTATCCTATGCAGGTGAAACCGATGGATACGACCGACAACATTCAGCAGAATCTAATCCAGATTCGCGCACTTGCCAAAGATCTCACATGGGCATCCAATCAGTACAACATGGCAGGGGTGACAACCACAACACCGCTTGAGAACCAACGTTTGATTCTAACCAACATGGTTGAAGCTCAGTACGATGTTTCCGCGTTGGCGGCTGCTTTTAACTTGTCGTATGCAGAGTACACCCAACGTTCGCTCACTGTGAACAGCTTCGCACAGTATGATTGGGATCGCATGAAGCGCTTGTTCACGATTGTAGACCCCGAGACGGGAGCCGAGACTGTTGATCCAGCATATCATGAGTTCACCGAGGACGAACTCGAAATTCTCGAAGCTCTTAACGGCGTGCTCATTGATATCGATTCTACGATGATTTTCGACAACTTGAACAACATGACGCAGAACTACAACGGCGAGGGTTTGTATTGGAACTATTGGCTCCATGCTTGGAAAACGTTCTCGATCAGTCCGTTTCATACCATGATCGCGTTGTACCCCGATGCTTCGACCGTCACGGGCGTTACGCTTTCGCCCACGACCGCAACCGTTTCCAAAGGGCAGCGCATAACGTTCGAATCTACCGTTGCAGGTACGGGTGTCATCAATAAAACCGTGACGTGGAAAGTCACGGGAACTGAACCCCTCGCTTCTGGAACGCACATAGACGGCGGGGTTTTGTACGTCGCTACCGACGAGACCAATACAAGCCTTACGGTAACCGCAACTTCGACGTTCGACACGTCGAAGTCGGGAACCGCGACGGTAACCGTGTCCGCTTAACTTAGATTCTACAGGAGGGCGAAAGCCCTCCTGGTTTAAGGAGGTGAGAAATGATTCCAGCTTCGATAGTACGCGTTGGAACCGTGAATTTTCAGGTTCCCTCGAACACGGTGAATACGATGACGTTTCCATCGGCAAGCGCTCAGGCTGCTTACTTCGCGGGCAAGTGCACTAAGGTTATGAGCGATGCGGTTTACATACGTCCAGATGAAAACATAGTGAGCTTCAACCAAGACGCTAACGAATTATACGGCTACAATTACATGATGTTCACCAACCCCAACCGTTCAAAATGGTGGTACGCTTTTATCACCGATGTCATCTACGTCAACGACGGCGTTTGCAAGATCGTGTTTCAGATCGATGACCTGCAAACATGGGCGTTCGATTACGATCTTACCGAGTGCTACGTTGAGCGCGAGCACATTCAGAACGACGAGGTGGGTGCAAACCTATTGGACGAACCTGTTTCTACAGGCGAGCTTAAATACGTAGCCAACGACAACCTCGATTCGACAAATCATCCGTCAACTGGGCTTACCGAACTCGTGCCGATAGTGTTCACGGCGGAAGAACCATACGATAACGGTGTAGGCGGTTATGCAAAGCGGAGTTCGTCTGGGGGATGGAACAACGCGGTTTACTCGGGCTGCGGGATGTACGTGTTCAAAAGCGGAACGCTGGACGAGGTAAACAGTTTTCTTTACGAAATGAACGCTGCGGGAGGCGGAGCGGCGGTAAGCTCGATCATCCTTTTTCCGCGCTCGCTCATACCATCGAATTGGCCGAGCGGTCAAAACGTTTTCAAAACGTTTCTCAAAGCCGAAACCGAGCAAGTAGAATGGAACCCGTTCATCGGCGCAAGGAACGGTATCGACGGCTACATGCCGAGAAATGCGAAACTCTACACCTATCCGTTCAATTTCTGTAGGGTGACTAACTTCCGAGGCGCTTACCACGATTACCGATTCGAGTTCTTCGCTGACGCAACGCAACCGTCTTTCAACGTTCGGGGAACCCCCGACCCTGCGGCCGATATCCTATGCCAACCGAAGAACTACAACGGCATAGCAACGAACGTCGAGGAACAGGTTCCGTTGGGAGGGCTTGTACAAGCGTCTTGGACGTACAACTCGTACCAGAACTGGTTGGCGCAGAACGCAGGGAACAACATGCTGAACCTCGCTGCGGGAGCGGCTATGCTCATTCCAGCGGCAAGAGGCGTTGCATGGGGAGCCTCTAACGCTGGAAAACTGCAAAGCGCGAGGCACAGCGCCGACGTTGTAACCCGTTCGAGCGCCATGGAGCTTACGCCGCTCGAAACCGCATCGGCGGGTACGGGCGCATGGAGTCTTGCCAACCTCGGGGCAAACGTGTTCGATGCAAGCCAAGTACCAGATAAGGTTGTTGGAACGGTTTCCAATGCAACCATGGCTGGAATCGGCTACGGTACTTTCGGCGCGTTTCGCCTGTGCGTGCGCAAGGAGTTCGCGGTTCTTATCGATCAGTTTTTCGATATGTACGGCTATACCACGCAATCGGTCAAAGTTCCCAACGTTACGGGGCGTAGACGTTGGAACTACGTCAAGACGAGAAACGCCATGATGCGCGGGAACGTCCCGTCCGATGCCATGGCACGCATAAACAATCTTTTCGACCAAGGCATAACGTTTTGGCATGATGACGATATCGGAAACTACAGCACTGACAACAGCCCAGTGTAGGAGGTGAGAAATGGAATTAACAGGAAACAATCTAGTGACGTTCGGAAACCCCGTTCCGCCCGATGTTTTCTTCGGCAAGTTCGGAGGCGAGTATCAGAATCTTAATCAGAAAGCTATGAACGATATAACTTTCTACAACGAGCTTTACGATATGATGAACCTTTATATGAGCGTGTTCGAGTGGAAGCACCTCCCCGAGGGCTGCGATGCCCGCATGCTCGAATGGTGGCTCATGTTCAACGGCTTCGTAGGTTTCATCTACGACGATCTACTTGAAAAGGCTGCTCCCGAAGATGCGCCGCTCGGTTACGCCGTCATGCAGTTAATGCTGCAAGGTCAGATGAACATGTACCAGCTTCCAAAGGATTACAGAAGCTATTGCGTAGACCCGAACGTCCCGAACCTGCAATTGTCGAAAGATAACTGTGTGATCGTTTTCGACAATCAGATACGCATAAGCCCGTTTGCAAAGCTTTCGATGTACGCTAGCAGATTGGCTAACATCCAGCGTTCCATAGATGTTAACGTCGCTCAGCAGAAAACGCCTAAGATCATCAAGTGCAACGAGAAAGTTAAACTATCCGTGCTCAACCTGATGAACAAGATAGCTGACAACGAGTTTTACATCATGGCCGATGATAAGCTCGATCTTACCGATCTAGAGGTTCTGGACAACACAAGTCCATACGTTGCGGGTGAGATGAAGATTCTCGATCATCAGATAAGAAACGAGATGCTTACATTCTGCGGAATCGAGAACACGAACACCGACAAGAAAGAGCGCATGATATCTAACGAGGTCATGTCGAACATGGGCGACGTTGAAGCGCACAGGTTCACGCGGTTGAACCCGAGGAAGAAAGCCGAGAAAGCCATCAACGATCTTCTCGACCGTAAAGGCTACCAAGGAGCGGCGGTGGAAGTCAATTACCGAAGCGGCGTTTACATCCGAACCGACAAGGAGGGAGCAATCCCGACTGCTGGGATGACCGACGAGGTTGCAGGAGGCGACGCGACGGGGTACGAATCGGGCGGTTCGGAGAACGGATTGCTCGCAATGCTTAGGAGGCTGATTCTGGGTGAGTAACTACACAACGCTGCTACGGTACTACATCGAAAACTCCATGGACAACATGGAGTTAACGAAGTCGCCCGAGAATTGGCCGAAGCTGTACGCTATGCTCGGGCTTTCGAATTACCCTATCTACGACGAAGCCCATAGGCAGGTTCTTAACGACAAGATCATACGCAACTACTACTTCTACGAGATCGGAAGCGAGACGGTTGCGCAGTTCCGTTGGCGCATGGACAACGCGATGCAGATGATCATGCCATACTACAATCATCTTTACTCGTTGGAAGTGCTCGATGCGTCGCATCTGATCGGCGAGGATTACACCGATACGGTTAAAGTATTGGAGGGAATTCTCACGGACGAGGGCATAACGGCGACCGCCAACGGGGAAAGCTCGGCTCACGGCACTACGGGCGACACATTCACGGGACGCAGGCTCGATACAGCGCAAGCCCGTATAGCGAACCTTGATGATGGGTGGCTTACGAGTGCTGAGAAGAACGACACTGAGGGAACTAGCGATTCTTCGGCCACAACCAAGAACGATTCGACGCGACAGCTGAATGAGAAGAAAGACCGCAATATGGTTGAAGAGAAAACAGGCAGGAGATTCGACCCGTCTTTATTCGAGCAGCTATTGACAATCGGGAACAAACTGCTTAACATTGACCGCATGGTCGTAGAATCCAAGGAAGTGCGCGAGTGCTTCATGATGATCTGGTAGGAGGTGATACTATGAGCGGAACGATCGACTGGATAAGGAACCGTTACAAGTGCCTGAAAGTCAACCAAACAAGCCCCTCGTTCTACACCGATTCACTTACGTTCTACGAAGATCTGTGTAAGCTGATGGCTGCAATCGTGGAGTTGTCGGAACAGGATAAGGATGTCGTTCATTGGTCGGAGCTTAACCCTATTTTGAACGATATCAATTCTTACCTCGATGCGCTGAACATGAAGCTTACAGCTGCTATAGCGGATTACAATAAGAAAATATCCGATTTGAAGACTTACTTCGATGCCGACCAATTGGAGCAGACAAAGCAGCTTCAAGAGTACGCGCAACGTCTAGTTCAGCAGGCAAAAGCCGACTTGATGAAAATAATACAGGCGGGCGACGAAGCGAACCGTGCTTACATCGACTGGGAGATATTGAAACTGAAAGATTACATCGATCAGTTGATATGTCATTTCGACCGCAACGTTTTCGACCCGACTACAGGCGAATGCCGAGATGTAGGGTTGGTAGTGAATCAAATATACCATTGGCTCCGTTACCATGCTGCGAATTGCCTGCAATGGAACGTAGCTGGAAAGACGGCTGCGGAGCTTGACGGTTTCGGAATGACAGCAAAAGAATACGATCTGTACGACAAGGATTACATCCTATTCGATTTCAACCACGGCGGTTACTCGCCTGTTACAGGCGAGTTGAGCAGCTACCAGACCATGATCGAACAGCTAGCGAACTTCCACCGCGCCGACTGGAACGCAGGAGGCTACGATGCCAAGGGCTACACGGCGGCGGCTTACGACGCTATGGGGTGGACGGCTTATTACTTCGACTTTACAAACTATACGGCAGCTTAACGAAAGGAGCCTTAGATGGCATCTACTAACAAAACACCTAATTATGACCTCCCGCAGTTCATCGCGACCGACAAACCCACGTGGCTCGGCGATGTGAACGACGCTATGAGCAAGATCGATGCAGGCATGGAAGCTAACAAGTCAAGCGGGGAATCGACCGTAGGACGCGTTACCGCGCTTGAAGCGACTGTTAGCGAGCACACGGATCAGATTGCTACGGTTACAGAGACGGCCAATACAGCAGGAGCGACGGCTACGGCTGCGCAGAACGCTGCAAGCGCGGCTAGCGCGTTGGCGACTACTGCTAATTCAGCAGCGAACGCTATTACCAATTCGCTTACTTTCAACCCTGCAAACGTGGTTGAGAAAGATGCGACCGATTCAAGCGTAACCGTTTCTCCTACAGGCGACATTGTACTGAGTGGTGGAAATTTGAAATGCATTTGCTCTAACGACGGATCGTGGATGAAAGTATACGGGTATCTTGCGGGAACGATCCAGCACACCAATTCTGGCATTGCGACGATTATCAAGTTCCCTGGAATGGTAAAATTCCCTCCGTCTGAAAAATACACCGTTAACTCGCTTGGTTTATCGGTTATTGATCCTGTAGCAAGCGGAAACGCGAATACTATCGTCAACATTGTTTCCATAGACGTTAACACGGATGGGAGCATAGATCTGATCATTTGGGCTACGATTAATGTTCGAACTGGTATTTTCATCAGTATTTCACCGTGTATGATAAACAATAAGTCGTATGGCGATACTCCCATCACCGCGGCCGTTTACAATGCTATTATGAGTAGGTAGTATGGCCGATACTCCCGACAAAGGCAATCCGAACTTCTTCAAGACGTTCAAAGGGCGCTACGAGTTGACCGTAGCGCCCTCGGGCGCGGAAGTCGATAATGTTACCGTCATGCTATCCAGCGTAAACGATGTGCAGGTTATCGGCGATTTCACATTGACCGATTACACGGCTAAGACGGTGTTCGCGACGCTACCCGAAGAATGCCGACCCGATAAGACGGTTCGTATACCCGTCGTGATCGGAAGCACGACGGATATAACCGTTACGAACATGACCGATATTCTTACCGTTGAGCCGAACGGGGAAATGAGCTTGTGGCTCGATCATGACGGCACGAACAAGCTCTACATGAGCGGTATAAACTTCAACATATCTGATAGGTGGTATTGAAATGGAAGAAATTTGGTGGGCGTTTCTTGCGGCGATATCGTTCATGGTGCTCGATATCGTGAGCGGGTTCGCAGGGGCTATTAAGGAAAAGAACCTGAATTCATCGAAAATGCGCGAGGGGTTGTTCCATAAAGGAGCACTGGTGCTGATCATGGTAATGGCATATCTTATGGAAGTGTTCGTTCTCCATGTGCCTACGCTCGGATTCAGCGTTCCGCTTTTCGTTCCAGCGTGTGTAATCATCGTATGCATGGAGGTTGTTTCGATTCTTGAAAATATTATGAAAATCAACCCTGAACTCAAGAACTCGAATCTCATGCAATTGTTCTATAAAAACGATCAATAGGAGATGGTATGTGCGATAAGTTGATAGATCGGCTTAGCGGTCTTGAGATAAGATGGACTGATAACACTCGTAAGAGCGGCGATCCAGAGCTACCGAATCAGGAGCCGAAGCCGTTAACCAAAGACGAGATAGCTCTTGTTCTTATGGGGTCGGAGGTGGAATGATGGCTACGGCGGATCAGGCAGTTGCAGCAGCCGCGAGGTACATAGGGGAGAACGGAAGCAGGTTCACGTCATACTACGGGTGGGACGAGAACACTCCATGGTGCGCCCTTTTCCAAAGCTATGTAAAGGATTCGATCCAACCCGACTTGTGGAACAGCTCGGCATCTGTTTCAGGTGTAGTGTCGCAGCTGCAACGGATACCAGACAGCGAAGCGCAAGCGGGAGACTTGGTTGCGTTCAATTGGGACGGTCGATCTGATCTAGGATGGATGGATCATATCGGAATGGTAGAGTGGTCGGGAATAGATGCAAACAAGAACGGCTACTTCGGAACCATCGAGGGTAACTACGGAGGAAGCAATACGACTTCCAAAGTGACGCGCGTCACTCGCAACAACCAGGGAAATTACTTTACTGCGTTTTTCAGACCGAACTACGACGGAAAGGGAGAAGAGATCATGTACACGTTGGATGAAATCGGACAAGCGGTATGGGAATGGCATTATTCTAACCAGCCTACCCCGTTCTACCAGCTCTACTACAACACGGTGCCGCAGCTTGCAGAATTGCAAACGCAATGTACTGCAATGGCTGCTGCAATCGAGGCTCTTGCGGGCAGCATGGGCGTTGATCCTGAGGAAGTAGGTAAGATAGTGGCGGATGCCGTGGCTGCAAAGCTCGAGGGTCTCGAAATTAAACTTGACGTGGTTTAACCGATCAATAGAATCAGGGTTGCATCCTGATCGGTTTCGTGCTATACTGCCTTTAGGGCAAAAGACAACAAGTCATAGGATGGATAATCGGTATCGAAGTTTCAGGAGGCACGGGGTAGAACCCGCTGGGGCTTCATCGCAGAAATTGCCCGCTGTGTATCCGACCCGCTTATGGCAACCGCTCCAATGCCTAGCTCCCGTCCGCTGTTACAACAGAGGGCGGGAGCGCTTTAGTTTAAGGAGGAAATTTGTACTGGAACCCGAAGAAAACTCTTAGCTACAATGCGATCTACAACGTCATATTGGGGAACCGTGGCGGCGGTAAAACCGTAGGTTCACTTTCATATGTTGTAGACAAGTACTTGAAAACCCGAAATACAAACGAGCCTTTCGAGTTCTTCTATTTGCGTAGATTTCAAGAAGAGTTACGGGAACTTACGAGAATGCACAACGGAAAGATATTCGATGATATCGAACGTCTGGGGTTTTTCCATGAAGTTAACCTCAAAGCCGAGGGCAATATCATGTACTGCGACAATAAGGCGTTCGGTATAGCTATGGCGCTTACTGATGCCCCTACCAAAAAATCTATTCCGTTTCCCAACGTGAAAATTGGAATATTCGAAGAATTCATCATTGATAAAGGTGTTCGACACTACCTACCTAACGAGGTAGAATCATTCCTTGACTTAGATCAAACGATCGATCGTGACCGTGACCAATTGAAATGGCTCATGCTCGCTAACGCAGTATCATCGAGCAACCCGTATATGGATTATTGGGACTTGGATATTCCATGGGGTAAAACGAGACAGCTATACGGGAACGACAACCAAATACTTGTTGAGCTTGTTCAAGACGAGGACTTCATAGCAAAGAAGAAATCTACGCGTAGAGGTCAACTCATGGAGGGAACACGATATGGTGATTACGCCATTGAAAACAAAATGCTTAGGGATAACGCAAATTTCATTGCGAAGAAAACTAAGACTTGCGAATATAAGTTCACGCTGTTATACTATGAGAATCAGATAGGGGTATGGTACGATGTTAGGAATGGGAAGTTCTATCTATCCCTATCTGTTGATTTACAATATCCTATTACGTTCGCAGCAACTACCGAGGATATGCAACCGAACGTAATGCTGTTGAAAGGAGCGAAACGAAGCCCGTACATCCAGCGCCTTATGGATGCGTACAAGAAAGGCTGCGTTTACTTCGAGAACGGGAAAATTAAAAGCTGGTTCAGGGATATAGTTAGAATGGGGCTGTAATGAAAATGGTGGTTGTAATTGCGTTGGAAATTATGTTTCTTACGATGTGCTTTGTGCCTGCTTCTTTGCTCATCCCATGTGCTTTTGTATTCGTCGTATTCACCTGCATCATCTGGAACTTCATCGATGGAATCGAGCGTTGAAATGCCTATCTACATCGACTATGAGGGACGCAACAATGTATATACATATATGGGGTGGCAACTCATTACCGATCAAACAAGCTTACAATGGAAGCTTAAACAAGATGCAGGAGAAAACTTCGATTCGGAGGGGTTCGGAGATATCGACGGTAGATATGTCATAGCATGCACTGAAACTTTCGGTGGCGTAGGAGATGCGATTAACTGGGAGTTAGCAGACGGAACGATATTAAAAACCATTATAGGTGATATAAAGTCTAGCGGAGATGCGAACTGGTCGAAGTACGGCCATATATACGGAAACTCATTAAGTGTTATAGAGGCAGTTGTTGATTATAATACATGGTATCCGTCACACCCTAACCCTGGAACTCCGACATGCAAACCTGAATGGGCGGGACAGATTGTAAGCGCTACTAACGTAGGTAACTATTGGACAGGTATTAATGATGTGGAGGTTGTTTTGGCTGGGATATCAATTATAAGTGGAACATTTAATAATGATCCTGTGTTCTATGCTGGAAGCCCAAACCCAGATGGATATATCTACTTTGTTGATCGTGATATGTACAGAATGGTTAACGGTTTGAATATCGAGGGAACAGATTTTACGTATGTAGAAAAATCTCTTGAATATTACCAGAGCCAAAAATGGACACCTATTACTGGCTTTAAGTTAAAAGCGATCACTTTTGATGCAAGCGGAAGTATTGGCGGAAACGGAAGTGAAGCACCGAATGGAGATGTAGAACAAGCTGTTAAGTGGGCAATATCAATAGCTGCGGATGATACACACGGGTATGATCAAGCGAATAGAAACGGTCCTGATTATGACTGTTCTAGTCTTATATATCATGCGTTCCATAATGCAGGATTTGATGTTCCTATTCCAGCAGGTAATACAGAGACTATGATACAGCACTTCACTAACGCAGGCTTTACATGGATGCCTGGACTTGGTAACAGTGCTAACGAATTGATACGAGGTGATATACTTTTGAATATTACTAGTCATACTGAGATTTATATTGGGCAACAGCAAAACGTGGGTGCTCATATTAACGAGTTCGGGGGAATTACAGGAGGGCAAACAGGGGATCAATCAGGAGATGAAATATCAGTTAGCGATTGGTATTCGTACCCCTGGGACGGAATTTTACGATGGGTGTA
>ERZ791881.1370-NODE-1370-length-15860-cov-3.292502_pt1 | contig 15860 bp, 15 predicted proteins | sample MGYA00510161_ERZ791881 | MGnify/ENA primary metagenome ERZ791881 (study PRJEB30046, sample SAMN00792073) | human gut metagenome | study: EMG produced TPA metagenomics assembly of the A metagenome-wide association study of gut microbiota in type 2...
CGCTTATTTTCAAGATTTACGTCCGGGCGAAAGTGAATTGGCACTTACTGCTCCGGTAGAGATTAAGATTCAGCCGAAGGATAAATTGTCTATTGTGGTAAACAGTCAGGACTTTCGTCTGAATAATTTGTTTAATTTACCTGTTGTTTCACAACAACTAGGTATGGAGGGTTCTTCCAATTCCAATCGGGGGGTGTCTGGTTATACGGTTGACTCTAAGGGGAATATAGATTTTCCCGTATTGGGAGAAATCCAGGTATCTGGTATGACCCGTGAAGAAGTGGCTACCCATATAAAGAAAGAGTTGCAGTCGCATGATTTGGTCAAAGACCCGGTTGTTACGGTAGAATATATGAATCTAAGCGTAGCCGTGATGGGCGAAGTGAACAACCCCGGTCGTTTTAATATCGACAAGGATAACCTTACCATCCTGGATGCCTTGAGCCAGGCGGGCGACCTTACTATTTACGGAAAACGGGAAAAGGTATTGGTGTTGCGCCAGGAAGACAGGAAACAACGGGTTTATGGAGTCAATCTTTGCTCTGCCGAGCATCTTTACACTTCGCCTGCTTATTATCTGCAACAGAATGATGTGGTATATGTGGAGCCTAATGCTACCAAAGCCCGTCAGTCTACCGTAAACGGGAACAATGTGCGCAGCACCTCTTTCTGGATTTCCCTGGCTTCTTTATTGACCTCCATCGCTGTACTTATCGCTAAATAAAAAAGAGAAATGGCTACTATTCAGAATAAATCAACAGTACAAAATACGCAGGATTTCATTACCATACAGGATTTATTTTACCTCTGTCTCAACAAATGGCACTGGTTTGCCATTTCATTGGCCTTATGTTTGGGGGGGGCGACCTTTTATCTGTTGAGAACCCCATCGGTATATGTCAGAACTGCCTCTATTTTGATTAAGGACGATTCCAAAGGGAAATCTTCTTCTACGGATATGGAGTCTTTTTCCGATCTGGGACTGTTCACGACCAACACCAACGTTTATAACGAGATGGGAACTTTGAAGTCTCCAGACATCATGTGTGAAGTGGTGTCTCGATTGCATTTGGAAATGAATTATCAGACAGACGGACGTTTTCATAAACAGACTGTGTATGGAAACCAACTTCCTGTCCAGGTGGTGATTCCTAATCTTTCCGAGAATGAATCCGCAACTTTCGAACTGCATCTGGCAAAGGATGGTGCAGTGGAATTATCCTCTTTTACACGGAATGGGACAGAAATAGAAAATGATGGTTTTGTGAAAGGCAATTTGAATGACAGTATTCAAAGCCCCCTAGGCCCTATTGTCGTTATGCCATCGGCTGCTTATTCAGGCAAAATAGAAAGTACCATTTATGTACCCCGCCAGTCTTTGTCTGCGGCATCAGCAAGCTGTTCTGCAAACTTGACGATATTCCAGAACGATGAAAAATCCAATATCATCACGCTGTCTTTCCAGGATGTGTCCACCCAACGGGCGGAAGATGTGCTCAATACCCTTATATCCGTTTACAATGAGAACTGGGTAAGGGACAAGAATCAGATAGCGGTCAGTACCTCCATGTTCATCAATGAGCGTTTGGGTGTGATTGAGGGGGAACTCGGCAATGTGGATGATGATATATCCTCCTTCAAGAGTGAGCATTTGCTGCCGGATGTACAGGCGGCGGCAAGTATGTATATGACTCAGGCCAATGAAGCCAATACTGCAATTCGTGAATTGAACAACCAGGCTTATATGGCCCGATATATCAGGAATTATTTGACCAATGAAACTAACAAATACCAGTTGCTTCCTGCCAATTCCGGCATTGAAAATGCAAGCCTTTCCACACAGCTGAATGAATACAATACTAGGTTGTTGGAACGAAATAGCTTGGTGGCACATAGTAGTACCAAGAACCCTTTGGTTCGGGAAATGGACAAATCGTTGGATGCTATGCGAAACGCATTGATTTCTTCTATCGACAACCAAATGGTGGCTTTGCGTGCGCAAATCAGAAGTTTGGAGGCCATTGGTGGTAAAGCGACCTCTCAGATTGCCTCTAATCCGCAGCAGTCCAAATACCTGCTTAGTGTAGAACGCCAACAAAAGGTGAAGGAATCTCTCTATCTGTATCTGTTGCAGAAACGAGAGGAAAATGAACTATCTCAGGCATTTACAGCCTACAATACTCGCATCATCACCAAGCCCGGTGGAAGCATGATACCTACCGCTCCCGTAAAGAAGAACATTCTTTTAGTGGCTTTTGCTTTGGGGCTGCTCATCCCCATGGTCGTCATCTTTATTCGTGAGAACATGAATACTCGTGTTCGCGGAAGAAAAGACTTGGATGGCTTGAGTGTTCCCTTTATCGGAGAGATTCCTTTGGCTTTCCGTGGCAAGAAAAAGACGAAATCGCATGAGGCACATACCATTGTAGTTAAAGAAGGAAGCCGTGACATAATGAATGAGGCTTTCCGCGTCTTGCGTACCAATCTGGAATTCATGATTGGCAAAGACAAATCCTCTAATGTGATTATTGTAACCTCGCTCAATCCTGGCAGTGGTAAATCGTTCTTGACCATGAACATTGCCATGAGTCTTGCCATCAAGAATAAAAAAGTATTGGTTATCGACGGCGACCTTCGTCACGCCTCTGCCTCAGCCTATATCCATTCGCCCGAGGTTGGTCTGAGTAATTATTTAGGGGGACAGGTCGACAAACTTTCGGATATTATTATTACGGATGAGAAACATGCTTCATTCAGTTTCATCCCTGTTGGTACTATTCCCCCTAATCCGACCGAATTGTTGTTTGATGACCGGTTACGGGAAGCAATCGATACCTTAAAGCAGCAATATGATATTGTATTGATTGACTGCCCACCAATTGAACTGGTTGCCGATACGCAAATTATAGAGAAATTGGCCGACCGTACGATTTTTGTGGTACGTGCAGGCTTGCTGGAACGCAGCATGCTTCCGGAGTTGGAAAACATCTATCGAGAAAAGAAATACAAGAATATGTCTGTAATCCTCAATGGGACAGAAGGTGCCGACGGACGATATGGTTATCGATATGGCTACCGATACGGTTATGGAAGCGGTTCTTATTACGGCAGTAGCACCAAGTAATCATGTGGCTGTTTCATCGGACAACAACCCTTTCGCAAAGTGGCATACTCAAAGGTATGACGGATTGCCATAGCCACCTGCTTCCCGGAGTAGACGATGGGGTACAGTCTATGGAAGAGTCGTTGCAAATTCTACGGGAGATGGAGCAACAAGGAGTACGCAGAGTTTGGCTTACCCCCCACGTCATGGAGGATATACCCAACGAAACCTTATCTCTGCAACAGAAGTTCCAAGAGTTGCAACATCTCTATCATGGAATGGTAGAGCTAAGGTTGGCTGCGGAATATATGCTCGACAATCTTTTTGAAGAGCGATTGGAGAAAGAGGATTTTCTTCCTTTGGAAGAAGGTAAACGCTACCTGTTGGTGGAGACTTCCTACTTCAACCCTCCGATGGATTTGCTGACCGTTCTGCAACGCATTCAAAAGAAAGGTTATTATCCGTTGCTGGCGCATCCGGAACGGTATGCTTATATGCAGATGAAAGACTATCAGGTTTTGAAAGAGAATCAAATCGATTTCCAATTGAATGTACCCTCATTGGCTGGACTATATGGCAAGAATGTGCAGAAAAAGGCGGAAGATTTGTTGAAAGTCGGGATGTATGCTCGTATCGGTTGTGATATACATTCGAGGGGTTTTTATCAAAGGTTTTTGCAATCTGATATCCGCAAAAAGAGGGTAACGGAATTAATGAATTAAACAAGTTAAGTCTTATGAGAAATTTGAAGATAGCTGTAGCCGGGACTGGTTATGTCGGGATGAGCATTGCCACCCTCTTGGCGCAACATCATCAAGTGACAGCTGTAGATGTAATACCAGAGAAAGTAGATAAGATAAACAATCGTATTTCTCCTATACAAGATGAATACATTGAAAAGTATTTGTCGGAAAAGTCATTGAATCTGACTGCGACACTTGATGCTGAGGCAGCTTATAAGAATGCAGATTTTGTAGTAATCGCAGCCCCTACCAATTACGACCCGGTTAAGAATTATTTCGATACTTCCCATGTAGAGGAGGTTATCGAATTAGTCAAAAGTGTTAACTCGGATGCAATAATGGTCATAAAAAGTACTATCCCGGTAGGATATACTGAAAGTGTACGGAAGAAGTTTAATACAGAAAATGTAATATTTTCTCCGGAATTCTTACGGGAGAGTAAAGCTTTATACGATAATCTTTATCCGAGCCGTATTATTGTAGGTAGACCAGAAGGTGATACCCGCTTAGATGAAGCAGCCCGCACTTTTGCAGCCCTGTTGCAAGAGGGTGCTATTAAGGAAAATATAGATACGCTCTTTATGGGGTTGACAGAGGCTGAAGCCGTGAAACTTTTCGCCAATACCTATCTGGCTCTTCGTGTCAGTTACTTCAATGAATTGGATACGTATGCAGAAATGAAAGGACTGGATACGCAAGCCATCATCAACGGTGTAAGCCTTGATCCACGGATTGGTACACATTACAACAACCCATCGTTCGGTTATGGTGGATATTGTTTGCCTAAAGATACGAAACAGTTGCTTGCCAATTATGCAGATGTACCGGAGAATTTGATAGAGGCAATCGTTGAAAGTAACCGTACCCGTAAGGATTTCATAGCCGATAGGGTATTGAATAAGGCTGGTTATTATGACTATTACAACCGTGGTGATTTCAATCCCAATGAGGAAAGAAAATGCGTAATCGGAGTCTATCGTCTGACAATGAAATCAAACAGCGATAATTTCCGCCAATCCTCAATTCAAGGGGTGATGAAGCGGATTAAGGCGAAAGGAGCGGAAGTAATTATTTATGAACCGACTTTGGAGGATGGAAGTACTTTTTTCGGAAGTAAGGTAGTGAATGAGATGAATGCCTTTAAGATGCAATGCCAAGCTATTATCGCTAACCGTTATGATAGTTGTTTGGATGATGTGAAAGAGAAAGTTTATACAAGAGATATATTTAAAAGGGATTAAAATATCCTCAAATACCTAAAACGGGCAGTAAACAAAATATGCTTACAAAAAATATAATATTAAAAGGGAAAACTGTATTAGTAACAGGTGTTGCAGGTTTTATCGGATCCAATCTTGCAAAAAAACTGTTGCAAGATATTTCGGACATTAAGGTAGTTGGCATTGATAATATGAATGACTACTATGATGTTCGGCTGAAAGAGGAGAGATTAAAAGACCTCTCTTCCTTTTTATCATTTGTATTCATAAAAGGTGATATAGCTGATAAATCTACAATAGATAAACTCTTTGCAGAATATCGTCCAACTGTAGTTGTCAACCTTGCTGCACAAGCAGGAGTTCGTTATAGCATCAGTAACCCGGATGCATATATAGCGTCCAATCTGACAGGTTTTTACAATATATTGGAGGCCTGCCGTCATTCTTACGACAATGCTCAAACTGGGGTTGAACATTTAGTGTATGCTAGTTCAAGCAGCGTGTATGGTAGTAATAAAAAAGTGCCATATTCCACAGAAGACAAAGTAGATAATCCTGTAAGTTTATATGCTGCCACTAAGAAGAGTAATGAACTGATGGCACACGCTTACAGCAAACTCTATAATATACCGTCTGTTGGATTGCGCTTCTTTACAGTTTATGGTCCGGCGGGTCGACCAGATATGGCTTATTTTGGATTTACGGACAAGTTAGTTAAAGGAGAAAACATTAAAATCTTTAATTATGGAAACTGTCAACGCGATTTTACCTATATAGATGATATTGTGGAAGGAATAGTACGTGTGATGCAGCATGCGCCGGAAAAACAAAATGGTGAGGATGGTCTACCTATTCCTCCTTACAAAGTTTATAATATAGGCAATAACAATCCGGAGAGTCTGCTTGACTTCGTAACAATCCTTCAAGAAGAATTAGTTCGTGCAGGTATCTTGCCTACAGATTATGATTTTGAAGCTCATAAAGAACTTGTCGCCATGCAGCCTGGTGATGTACCGGTGACTTATGCCGATACTACTCCTTTGGAACAAGATTTCGGCTTCAAGCCTTCAACATCACTAAGAAATGGGTTAAGGGCATTTGCTGAGTGGTATAAAAACTATTACGGTTGAAAGGAGCAGTTACGGGGGCGGATTGCTATGGACGACAGATTAGACCAACCGATTTTACCATTTCGTATGTATGACCAGTTTAATTGGTATAAGTTTTTAGATGGAAAGAATATTCACAAAAGAAAATAGTCTTGAGGTTAAGGGAGTGGCTATCCTTCTGATGTTGGCTTTCCATTTGTTCGGTTTTCCTGAGCGGATTCCTGTGATTTCTATTGAATGGATAGGTTCTCCTGTGATAAAAGCGTTTCAGATATGTGTGCCTTTGTTTTTATTCTTGGGAGGATATGGTTTAGAATGTGTGGCGGTTAAGAAATCCATTGATAAAAAAATGCTTTGTGATAGAATTAGAAAACTTTATACAGACTTTTGGTGGATCTGTATACCAACGATTGTCATAGGTATGTTGATTGACTACTACCCTATGGATATCTTTAAGATGTTCATGGAAATTTTCGGAATAACATCGGACTATAATGGAGAATGGTGGTTCTTTTCCAACTATCTTGAATTGTTTCTGTTGTTTATCGTTTTTCAGCATTTATTAAATTCTAACAAATATACATTGTCTAAAGCGATAATTACGCTTGTTATATTGCTAATATTCAGTCGTCTTATCGGAGGGTATGTGAATTGGAGGGAATATGGTATATTAGGAAGGCATATTCAAATGATATTGGTCAATGTTACAATCTTTCTTTTGGGGAGTGTTTTTGCCCGATATTCTTTATTCGAGGTTGTAAGAAGGGACTTTGGACACTGGTTAGATCTCCCTGGTATTTCTATATTCCTTGTTATTACCCCTATATTGGTACGTGGATATCTACCACTGATAGGAATTACTGAACTCGTTGTAGTACCAATGTTCTGCCTTGGAGTGGTAAATGGAATGGCGCGAGTAGGGGGGGGTAAAATATTAATGTTTTTTGGACAACATTCGATGAATATGTGGCTAACTCACACATTGTTCATCTATTACTATATGAAGAAGATAACTTTTATTACCGAGAATAGTATTGTAATGTATCTGACAGTAATTGGATGTTCGCTCACGGTATCGATACTTGTTGGTAAAATAAAAAAACATACTGGTGTGTTGAATAAAAGAATCGATACCTATTTATCATTTAAATAGCGAGGGAATAACCACTTTTAATAACCTATGCTCTTTAGGGAATAGAATTATAGCAAGTAAATTTAAAATGGTAATATGGCAGGAAGAGGATCGCGTGTAAAGAAAACGATACTTAATGCTCAGGTCAATCTGTTTTCTTCAAGAAGAATTAGTTCGTGCAGGTATCTTGCCTACAGATTATGATTTTGAAGCTCATAAAGAATTTGTGCCGATGCAGCCGGGAGATGTAGCAGTGACATACGCAGATACAACTCCACTTGAAACTGATTATGGATTCAAGCCTTCGACATCACTACGAAACGGGTTAAGGCATTTGCCGAATGGTACAAAAACTACTTTCATTAAAAAACACAAAGAAGGAGGATACAAATCCGAATATATACAGCAATTAATTACTGATTGTTTATGAAATACAAATGTTATTCATTTAAGAATAACTCAGTGATGATTCCTATACCCGAGACACTTAATGATGTCAAGATTCTTATAGGTTCTGATTATTATCGTAACTGCGAAAAAGAAATCGGCTGGGGGGGTATTTCTGCTACTACTAAAAGGCAATGTACTTGCCTGGTTCAGACTTTGCCAAATAAACACATTTCTTTTACCTATATTTCGGTTGATATATAAAGCCGTTTCACATAAACGTCAGATAGACATGCCTCTAACTACCAAGATAGGATATGGCTTCTATATGGGACATCAAAGATGCATGGTAATTAATGGTTCCACGATAATAGGAAACAATGTTAATGTTAGTCAGTTCCTAAATATCGGCAGTAACACTGGAAAGGCTGCCATCTCTGCGATGGAGCATATCTTGCCCCTATGGTTTGCATAGTGGGTGAGGTTGTCATAGGATATAACAGCATAGTTGGCGCAGGCGCAGTGGTCAATAAAGATGTTCCACCTCAATGCACCGTCGGTGGGGTTCCCGCAAAAGTGATAAGCTCAAATTTCACACAAGAATGGCATTATTATAAACCGACACATTAAAATGCAATAGTATATGGCAGGAAGAGAATCGCGTGTAAAGAAAACGATACTTAATGCTCAGGTCAATCTGTTTTTTTATTTCATTACTTTGGCCTTATCTTTTTTCTCAAGAAAAATTTTCTTGGAGAATCTAAGTGATGACTTTGTCGGATTGACAAGTACACTTCAAAACTTATTGGGATTTCTGAATTTGGCAGAATTGGGTATAGGATCTGCTATTGGTTATGTATTGTACAAGCCATTATTTGATAACAATCACGGCAAAATAAATGAAATAATATCTGTTTTCGGATTCCTTTACAGGCGCATTGGAACTGTAATACTTTTGTCGGGAATATTACTAAGTGCTTTCCTGCCTTTTATTTTCTCGAAATCAGAAGTCAGTATTACGCTCGTTTATTTTGCATATTATTCTTTTCTTACATCATCGCTAATAGGTTATTACTTTAATTACAAGCAGACATTGTTAGGTGCCGACCAAAGGAATTATGTCGTTACCGCTTATTTTCAGACAGCAAATTTCATTAAAGCCATTATACAAATCACATCTGCACTATATACTGAGAATTGCTATTTATGGGTTGCTGTTGAATTGGTATTTGCAATACTCTATTCCATAATATTAAACAGAAAGATCAAATCAGTCTATCCATGGCTGGAATCAGAAGTTAAGCGTGGAAAAAAGTTATTGAAGTTGTATCCCGAAGTGATCAGATATACTAAACAGTTATTCGTACACAAAATAGCTTTTTTCGCTCAATTTCAAACTACTCCATTTATTCTCTATATGTTTTCAACTCTTACGATTGTGGCACACTATACAAATTATACCTTGATAGTAAATCAGCTAATTAATTTTGCCAATAAAATACTTGGAAGTACAGAAGCTGGTATTGGAAATCTTGTGGCAGAAAATAAGGTAGAAAAATCATATAGTATATTTCAGGAACTTACATCGTTTCGATATTGGGTAGCAGGAATAGAGGTGTATGCTATTTACCACCTAATAGAACCGTTTATAATTCTTTGGTTAGGCGAGGAATACGTGATGGACAAATTAGTGTTGGTGTTGATATTAATCAATATGTTCATTATGCAGACTCGTGGTACAAATGATCAATTTTTGAATGCCTACGGCTTGTTTCGTGATGTGTGGGCACCTATAGCGGAAACATCGCTTAGCCTGCTTTCCGCCGTTTATCTGGGATATCAGTGGGGACTATCTGGTGTGTTGGCTGGTATGCTGATCGGTATGATTGCAATTGTTGTATGCTGGAAACCTTATTTCCTGTTTCATTGTGGATTTCATAAGCCGGTAATCATGTACTGGAAGGTGATGGTTTTGCATCTGATAGCTTTAGGTACAGCCTTTTGTGCATCTACAGCCTTGACTGGAAAAATAATTACCATGACCTATGATAATTATCTACATTGGTGCATAAACGCTATGATACATGTGCTAACATTTGCGGTGTCAAGCTTTATGTTGCTTTTCCTGCTTACTCCAGGTGCAAAGTTGTTATTCAATAGATTAAAAGAAAAAATATGAAGGTTTCAATTATCATACCTGTATATAATGTTTCGACCTATTTGACAAGTTGTCTTGAATCGTGCGTAAATCAGACATATAAAGATGTCGAGATAATATGTGTAAACGATGGATCACCCGATAATTCATTGTCAATAATCAAGAAATACCAAGAGGCTGACAAAAGGGTCGTCTGTATATCAAAGCAAAATGAGGGCTTGCCGTTAGCGAGAAAAAGTGGCATCAAGGCAGCTACCGGAGATTATATTTTTCATCTTGATGGTGATGATGACTTGCCCCATAATGCAATCGAGTGTATGATGAAGACGGCAGTGGCTGAAAATGCCGACATAGTTATCGGAGATTATCTTTGGGTGGAAGGTAAACAAAGAAAAGTGATTGACTCCGAGATAAATGAGATTCTCGATTCTCGAAGCTATTCCAAATATTTGTTGGAAAGGGGGCTTTTTAATATATGGGGAAAACTGATAAAGCGAAGCTTATATACGAAAAACGCCATTGAGTTCCCGGCGAAAATAGTCATGGCAGAGGATTTGGTTGCTTGTGTGCAATTGGCGAGATTCGCTCAAATCATTGTTCCTATACACAAAATATGTTGTAACCATTATGTTAGGACAGAGTCGATGAGCCGAACCAACAAGTATGTGGTCGGCGAGTTGACCGATAGAACTATCCATGCAGTGTGTTTCGTGTCGCGATACTACGAGCAGATATCACTTGGCAATGAGTTGAAGTCTTCGATAGATCATTTACTGACTACGTTTCTTTACCAGTATTTATGTTCACCCTATCCGATAAGCCATCATAGGGAAAGTTTGCAATATATAAGGAGCAGGATATCGCCGGAATATATCAAAAATATTTCCAATACTGTCAAAAGAACATCGATACAGATGGCAATGAAAAATTTGGAATTGTCTAAATTAATGATGCGCTGCATCATGCTTTTACTAAAATTGAAGAAATGAACATAGCTTTTTTTCTATTTACATATCCCGGTATCGGTGGGACGGAAACGGTCTCTAATTTGCTTGCTGAGTGGTTTACTAAAAAAGGGGGGGGAATTGTTGCGTGATTGCGTGGAAACGTGGTGAGCACAAGACTGCAAATAGCTTGACTGACATTTTTTATCTTCCTGATGGTAACAATATCGACTCCGATGCTAATGTTGAAGCCATATTGGAGTATGTGACCAAAAAGCAGATACGAGTCATCATCAATCAAGGCCCTTTCTGGAAAGGTACAAAACGACTGCATACGGCAGGGTGTAGACTGATTTCCGTACTACATTATGCCCCTTCGTTTAGAATCGACAACAACAGGAATGCAATAGACAGGCTGTACAACAACTCTGAGGGGAAGAACCTGTCATATAGAATAAAGACATTGGTACGTCATTCTTTCAAAGATTTTTTTTCCAAAAGGGATTTTTACCGGATTGACGCTCCCTTCTTTCGTGAAGTTCTGGAGAACAGCGATGCTTTCGTCTTGTTGTGTCCTTCCTATGTTACTGAGTGGAAGAATTTGCTGAAACTAAGAGATGACAGGCTACTTCTCTCTATCCATAACCCAATTATTGTGCCCAAAGTCAATGGTACGATAAAGACTGAAAAAATGAAAACTTTACTTTTCGTAGGAAGACTTACAGCATGGGACAAACGAGTCGATCGGTTATTGTATCTGTGGAGCGAGTTAGAATCGAAATATAAGGACTGGAAGTTGTGTGTAGTCGGTGATGGAGAAGAAAGGAAGAATCTCATGACATTAGCAAAAGAATTACAATTGGAGAGAGTAGAATTTGTAGGATACAAAGACCCACGGCCATATTATAGAAACGCAGATGTCCTTTGCATGACTTCAAGTTCCGAAGGATATCCTATGGTGGTTCTTGAAGCTGCTATTTATGGATGTCCTACCATTGCTTACGGAGTTTCTTCGGGTATCAAAGAAATGATAGAAGACGGTGGCACAGGTTTTGTCATCAAACCATTTCAAAAAGAAGAATATCTAACAAAGTTGAGATGGCTGATGGACAATCAGTCAGAAAGAGAAGCTATGGGTAAGAATGCGTATGTAAGGCTTTCTAAGTATGACATAGAAACAATCGGTAAACAATGGATCGCCCTGTTCAATAAAATAAGAGTAGAACAATGAAAGTATCAATAATCATTCCTGTATATAATTTGGAGAACTATATCGCAAAGACTATAGAGTCGTGTCTGAGACAAACGTATGGCAATATTGAGGTGGTCATTGTGAATGACGGTTCGACCGATGGTTCAGAAAAAGAGATTGAGAAGTATCTTGCAGATGAAAGAATAATTTATGTGAAGCAAGAGAATGCCGGTGTGTCGGCTGCAAGGAATCATGGGGTAAAGATTTCGACAGGGGATTATCTGACTTTTGTTGATGGAGATGATCTTTTGAAGTCTGATACAATTGAAAAGAATATAGAACTGATAAAGGCAAGTGAAATACCTATTGATTGGCTGGCTTTTCCCGTTGTAAGAATAGACGAGAACGGTTCTCCTGTCTTGATAACTTGTGGTCGGCTTCAAGACTATCATTACATGAAGGTGGAGGAATTGGATGCCCAAAGTGTCTATGCCCGATATGAGAAAGGATTGTTCCCACCGATCGTATGTAGTATGCTGTTCAGGCGTTCGTTTTTCGACCGGCGGTTTGTAAATGGACGGTACGAGGACACTTATATGTTTCTTGAACTATTGGAAAAGTATCCTGTTGTGTTACTTTCACCTTATGGCGCATACTATTATGTAAATAGAGAAAGTTCATTTATCAATGAGCCGTTTTCGGCAGAAAAATGGGTGGCTTACACGAGAGCCAGGATAAAGTCGATAAAAGTAGGGAACATGCTGTTTCCTGAACGAGTAAGAGAATTTAGAAAAATGAGTTCGTCGATGTATTACAACTTGAAATGGGTGAAGTTTAAGCATAGGCATGATGATAATTTTTCAAAGCCATTACATCTTTTAGAGTCGGAAATACCGGATATTAGGAAAGGGGGAAATATGGCATTGAAGTACTATATGAAATGTGCTGTCAGCGTAATGGGTTCAATCCGTAGAACAAGACGCAAATGAGAAACGATTGTGTAGATTGTTTAAGGGGAGTGGGAATCTTCATCATCGTATGGAGTCATATCTCTCTTGGAATCCTGTTGGATGAAATCGTCAACCCAATTGTCTTGGGTGTGTTTTTCATCCTGTCGGGTATGTTCTATCGAAGTATGCCATTGTACGACTTGCTACGTTCGAAGGGAAAAAGGCTTATCTCCCCTTGGCTGATTTTTGTAGTGATGGGGTATGTCTATCATTGGTTATATTCCTTTGTCGATTCCAAGCCATTCGATTATCTGATGTTGATTGAAGACTTATATATAGGGGATGATTATCGTGCAAACATTCCTTGTTGGTTCTTGATAAGCCTGTTTGAAGTGATGTTAATCTATGCTTTACTTGAAAAGTATATACAGTCGAGAGGAAGGAGGATAGTCGTATTGTTGGTAATATCTATCATTGGGAATATAATGTTGTGTGAAGGCTGGAATTACTTTTACATAGGGAAGACATTGTTCTACATTTCACTATTTGGTGCAGGCAATATGTTTCTAAAACCTTTAAAACGCCTTCGTGGGGGGGATTTTGTTATGGCGGCAACAATATTATTACTTGTAAAAGTTTATGTAATAGATAATCAGTTTGCCGATTATTGTCTTGGTTGGATTGTCGCATTATGTATTACTGTGGGAATCTTTTCTGTTTGTGGTAATATAAAGAATACGAATGTCTTGGCAGCTACGTTGTGCTTCCTTGGTAAGAATTCTTTGGTAATATTATCATTCCATATCTTGGTGCTTGATTTTGTGTGGCGGCTTTTATATCCCTGTTTTGGAACGCCGGGGACAATACTTTCGTTTTTTATATCCATAATAGTTACAACGCTATGTGTGCCTATGATATACGTTTACAATAATATTATGCTATCTAAATTATGGAAGAGAGATGAGTAATAGGAATCTATTGGTTGATGTAGCGAAAGGGATAGGTATCGTTTTAGTGGTATTAGGACACAGTGGGATTGAGTTTGGGCATTACCTGATTTATATGTTTCATATGCCTCTTTTCTTTTTTTTGTCTGGTATGCTTCATAAGGATAGAGGTCTCAATGAACTATTGAGCGTGAAGGTGCCTAAAATGGGAAAAGCTTATTTACTATTTTTTACTTTGTGTACATTAGTCAGCTTAGCACTTAACGGAAGAGGTTTCCTTTATGAGGTCAATGTACTGAACCCGAAAGGCAGCGCAGGCCCACTGTGGTTCTTAATAAGTCTGTTTGAGGCGAATGTCTGTTTTGCGTTAATTCAAAAGTATGCCAACAAGCATTATTTTACGGTATGTTTCATGCTTACCGTATTAGGTTTCATCTTTTGCAAGAAAGGAATTCACTTGCATTGTTTCGTTGATTCAACAATGTCCATAATGTTTTTTTACGGATTAGGGTATGCATTCAAATCGAAAGATAACAAAAGATTACTTTCTATCCCATGGTATATGTCAGCATCGTTTTTCATTATAATGTATATTTGGGATTGGAAAGTTCTTCATCTGATTGGAAATGATATATATAGTAATACAATAATGGATAATTTCCTTTTATACATTCTATCTGCATTGGCTGGCATATCTTTTACATTTTCTATTGCGTATATTCTTACAAGAAAACTGCAACTTGCTGGGGGGGGTGGCTGTTATGGGACGAAACTCCTTATATGTGTTTGCAATGCATCGGCCTGTATTAGACATTTGTCATAGTATCCATCCGGCAAACAACGACTGTATAAGATTTATATATGTACTGATTGCGTTGGCAGTAAGTTACTATATAGGGAAGATTATTTCAAATTTAAGATTGATCTAAATGGATAAGAATACTCCTGTTATATCTATTGTTATACCAGTTTATAACGCTGCTCCTTATTTATCTAAATGTATATCATCTGTGTGTTCCCAGTCTTTCAAAAATTGGGAGGTGCTGGCAGTAGATGATGGAAGTACGGATGATTCTTTGAAGATACTGCAAGAATGGTTCAAAAAAGATAGACGTATAAAGAATTACCACAGACCAAACGGTGGGGTTGTTGCTGCACGTGAATTTGCAGTAACTAAAGCCATGGGGAAGTATTTGTTTTTTCTTGACAGTGACGATTATTTGCCAAATGATGCATTGGAAATATTACTTCGCACAATGGAAACAGCTAATGCGGATTTGTGTATTGGTAGCTATACACTTGTATGGGAGAAAACAGGGAAAAATGTTTTTGTAAACCATAGAAAGTCCTTTCGTAACGTAATAGGTTGCTTAGAATATTGCCTAAGGAATGGAGAAATGTTTTTACCTATAAAACTATATAAAACAGATTTATATAAAAAATCTGTTCATATACCCAAGGGGATAATTGTGCAGGAGGATACTATAGGTGTAACTCAATATCTTGAACAGTCAAGTACAGTGGTATTCACGACACAAAATGTCTATTACTACCTTAAGCATGAGGGGACTGCAACCAGTACCTATAGCCTTGCCCATATTAAGAGTTTGCTTGTCGTGGTCGACTTCTTATTAGGCAGTCGTTTTTGTAAAACTACAACATGGTGCATCCATTTTTATTGTGCAAGACTGTTGCAGTATTGTCTATCATCTTCTCTAAATAATAATGATACAAAGCAATATGCCATTTGCCTCCTAAAGCACTTGTCTTGGAAAGCAAGAATTATGGCACGTATCAGTTTATGCTCAAGACGACTTGTTGCAAGCGTAAAGAAATTTCTAAAACATTAAAATGAACAATAACGTATATACTCTTTTATTACCAGTATTCATTCTGTCATTATTGAGCGTTCCACTTGGTGCCATGCTCGCATTCATTATGACGTTCACAACACCAGAATTCTATAATTCCAAGA
>ERZ791881.1381-NODE-1381-length-15735-cov-6.927934_pt1 | contig 15735 bp, 19 predicted proteins | sample MGYA00510161_ERZ791881 | MGnify/ENA primary metagenome ERZ791881 (study PRJEB30046, sample SAMN00792073) | human gut metagenome | study: EMG produced TPA metagenomics assembly of the A metagenome-wide association study of gut microbiota in type 2...
GAGTTACCAGGTTAGGAGTTTCACCCAACTAAATCAACTGCACCGAACTGGCGCACCATATAAAATCCACATAGTATCCCCCTACAAAATGATATACCACGAACCACTTTTATACAAACACCAAAAAGGAAGTAGTGTCTAAACTACTTCCAACATGTTTTCAGCATCATTTGCCGCTTTTACTTTATCATTTGCACGAACTATAATTCCAGATTCATCTATTAAGTATGTTGTTCGAACTACACCCATAGATACCTTTCCATAATTCTTCTTTTCTTTCCACACATCATAAGCTTCAATCACTTTTCTTTCTGGATCTGCCAACAACGTAAAGGCAAGGCCATACTTTTCTTGAAACTTCTTGTGTGAAGCCACCGTATCTTTACTTACCCCTAAAATAACAGCTCCTTTTTCTAAGAATTGTGGGTATCTTTCAGAAAAACCACAAGCCTGTTTTGTACACCCAGCTGTATTATCTTTTGGATAAAAATATAAGATGACCTTTTTACCTTTATAATCACTCAATTTGTGCATCACACCATCTTGATCAGGCAGTTCAAAATCCGGTGCTTGAATTCCAATTTCTAACATATGTATTCTCCGTTCTGTTAAACAAATTATATCATCCTAAATTATTTAAACCTACTCATATGCACAAAAGGAAGCATACTTGCTTCCTAACGTTTTTTCTTAATCATTTTACTAGATCTGAATTGTGCTTGTCTTTGCGCCTTCTTTGTAGGCTTTGCATTAAACTGTTTCTATATCCATACGCTCACCTCTAAAAGATATTTTGGTATATTATTCCATTTTTTTCTTTTAGAATGCCGCATATAAGCCTATTTTTCAATCTCTAAAAGATATTTTAGTATATTATGACTGTTTTTTCTTTTAGGATCTTTGATTATTTAATTTATACGTTCTATTTGGAATAATGTCAATTCATTAATATGATAAAATCAGTCGATACAACAATACTTAGTAGAAAAGTACTTGTTGATTGGAAAATGAATAATCTAATCAAATTAAATGAAAAAGTCATAGCACAAGTTTGAATAAAATCTATTCAAATTATGTGTTATGACTTTTATAATATTTTCTATAGAAAGCCTTTTGTCGTACCTACACAAGGAATCATACTTGCTTCCTAACGTTTTTTCTTACTCATTTTACTTGATCTAAATTGAGCTTGTCTTTGCGCTTTTTTTGTAGGCTTTAGGTTGAATTGTTTCTTTTCTAATACACAAACACTTTCAATATGATCTGTATAAGGGAATAAATCCACTAATTCTAATTTATTTGTGACATAACCTTGTTTTCTAAATTGGTTTAAATCACGAACCTGTGTTCTTGGATCACAAGAAATATATAAAATTTTTCTTGGATTTAAAGCGGTTGCACACTCAATAAAATCTTTTGTCGTACCTGCACGAGGTGGATCTAAAATGATTGCATCATAACGATTGTGATATTTTCTTGCCTGACGCATAAATTCTGTTGAATCCATCGCAACAAATTCAATATTTTTGATTTTATTTTGTTTCGCATTGTATTTTGCGTTTTCAATCGCATCCGGATTCACTTCTACACCCATAACTTTCTTACAAGAATCTGTCATCGTTAAACCAATTGTACCTACACCACAATATGTATCTAGTACAGTATCTGTTTCTTTTAAATCTAACATTTTCTTAGCTAAACCATACAATACTTCGCATTGTTCAGAATGAATCTGATAAAACGAATTGTGTGAAAACGCAATGTCTAAACCACAAAGTTCATCATGAATCATACCATTTCCATATAAAACAATAGCTTCATCCTGCAAAACAATACTTGTCTTTCTAGGATTGATATTTTGTACGATTGTTTTAATTTGTGGAAATTCGCTCGTTAATACACGAACCATATTTTTTCTTGAAGGAAACATCTTTTGACTTGTGACAAACACCACCATCACTTCATCTGTCTTATGCCCCCAACGAATCAATACATGACGCAATAAACCCGTTCCTGTTCTTTCATTGTATAATTCCAATTTCATAGAACCCACAAGTTCAGTGATCTTATTGATAATTTCATTTACCAATTTTGGCTGCATAATACAATTTTCAGTCTTTACAACACGATGCGAATGCGAAGCATATAAACCTGAATATACTTTTCCTTTATCTTTCGCAAAACCAACAATGACTTTATTACGATAATGCGTATCGTTTTTAGCCATATGCACATCACCAACACGAACTTTTAAATGCGCTTTTTCAACCAAAGCTTCCACATCTTTTTTCTTTTTATCTGCCTGCATACTCGGCTTCAGTTTTAAAAGTGAGCATCCACCGCATAATTTTTCTACTTTACACTTCACTAATTTTCTCCTTTATTAAGTCAATGACTTTACTTGAATCTTTAACTTCAATTGTTTTAAATCCCAAATTACTTGCTGCAACTACATTATCTTTTCGATCATCTAAAAATAAGCACTCCGATGCCTTAAGATCATATTTTTCTAATAATATATTAAATATTTCTGGATCCGGTTTAATTTTCTTATATTCATAAGAAAAAATACCGCCATCTATAGTATCAAACACACCAAGACTTCTCAAATATTTTGTGTCATCTTCTGGAATATTCGATAGAATATACACATTGAATCCTAATTGCTTTAAATCTTTAATATACGCAACATTATCTTTTAATGGAATCACAAATTCTGTCCAATGATACATCAACTTTTTGATACATAACTCTAATTCAGGAAATTGTTTTACTCCCTTTTCAATCATTTCTTCCACTGAATAAAGTCCTTGATCATACTCATTCCATAAAGAATCAAAATAGAATGATTTCACTTCTTCTTGTCTTTTATTAAAGAAGCTATAAATCAATTCATTTGAATCAAATTTAACCAATACATTTCCTAAATCAAATACTATATTTTTCAGCATATGCCAATTATACTTGAAAAAAACATCTAAAACAAATATGATTTTTGAAGAAAAGAGGTATGTTATGATTAAACCAATAATGAAAGATGAAGCTTTCTTAGCTATTAAGTCAGCTCCAGCTACAAAAATGGATACACAAGTGGCTCAAGATCTAAAAGATACATTACAAGCTTATAGTGATCAATGTGTAGGCATGGCTGCCAATATGATTGGTGTTTCTAAAAATATTATTATCTTTGCGATTGGGCCTGCACAAATTGTGATGTATAATCCAAAAATCACGAAGAAGTCTAGACCTTACAAAGTCAAAGAAGGTTGTTTATCACTAGATGGTGAAAGAAATACAACTCGTTATGAAAATATTACTGTTGAATATCAAGATGAATCTTTTAAAAAATGCAAACAATCCTATTCTGGTTTTGTTGCTCAAATCATTCAACATGAAATTGATCACTGCAATGGTATCATCATTTAATAAAGCCAGGAAAAACCTGGCTTTTTATAGAATTTGAATAATTCGATCTTTTAGATCCTCTAAATATAAAGGTTTACTGATATGCCCATTCATACCAGCCTGGTAACATTTCTGTATATCTTGCATATACGCATTGGCACTCATCGCAAGAATTGGAATCTTTTTATCTTTTTTTCGAATTTGTAAAGTGGCCTCATACCCATCCATAATAGGCATCATAAGATCCATTAGAATCAAATCTAAATTCTTGATTTGACCAAACTGTTCTACCGCCTCTTTACCATTTCTAGCCTTGTACACAATGGCCCCTTCACTTTGAAGCATAAACTCAATCACTTCCATATTGATATCATTATCTTCCACGACAAGTATAGATAGATTTTCAATGGACACTGTTTTGGGTTTTAATGATTGAGTCTTGACAGGATTTTTATCCACTTCTAATGGAAGACAAACAATAAACAAAGTTCCCTTGTTCTCTTTACTCTTTACTTCAATGGACCCATTCATCTTCTTTACAAGCTCTTGCACAATACTCATACCTAAACCGGCACCATCTATACGTGTATTTTTTTGAACAAAAGGTTTGAATAACTTATTTTGAACGAATTCTTCACTCATTTCGATTCCTGTATCTTCTACAACAAATTCAAAACAATCTACTTTTTCTTTGACAGACAAATACACTTTACCATTTGGCTTATTGTATTTAATCGCATTGCTTAAAAGATTCAACAAGACCTTCTCAATATGTATAGGACTACCCATCAAATGATCATGTTCTATTTGCGTTTTCATAAACAATTCAATCTTATAATTCGATGCCTGTAGATCAATAATAGTTTGAACCCTACCTAATAATTGACTTAATTTAAACGATTTATTTTCCAACACAACCGAATCCGTTTCTAATGTTCGAATATCCAATATGTCATTTACTAAAGACAACAAGTGCGTACTTGATATCCACATCTTATCATAGGCATCTTTGATGCGTTGCTTATCATCGCCACATCTTTGAATCACTTGAAGCATTCCGATAATCCCATTGATTGGTGTACGAATATCATGGCTCATACTTGCCAAGAAACGCATCTTAACTTGATTGGCTTTTGTTTCATTTTCTAAGGCGAGTTGAAGCTTTCGATTCATATCAAAATAACGCTCTGTATCATGACAACGACGGACTTGTTCCTCCTCAAAAATCCTCTCATAATATGCATTCTTTTTCTCTAATGCCAAAATTATGACATCCAAATCACAAATAACTTTGCCATATTTATATCGAGAAGATTCAACCATCAAGCCTAAACGAATCTCATCCGGATGTTTACTCATATATGAATCCATATATTGTAAAATGCTTTTGACTTGATCAAACATCTTCTGCTCTAAATAATAATCAAATAAAGCAATACATGCATCTATATATTCTACCGCATACATAGTCTCAATACGTTTTTCAAGTTCATCCGCACATCTATTTAATTCAAAATCCATACCGGCTTTACTGAATAATTCAATACCACAATTCAAATAATCTTCTAAAATAATATGTTTGCCATCATGCTCATCTAAGCCCATATAAAAAGCTTCTAAAGCTTTTTCCACTTGATTTAGGCTATTGTAAATCAAAGCTAAATTCAAATAGACATAGGCACCCATATCTTCAACGCAACAAGGCATGTATTCTTTGGCTTTTAAAATACTATCTAAAGCCTCTTCATACTTTTCCTGCTTTACATACGTAATTGAAATATTGTTGTATTCATAACAATAATGTCCAACATCCTCATGTTCCATCGCAATCTGTAAAGCTTTTTCGTAATAATAACGACTTGAAACATTTGCCCCATCATAATAGAGCATGACACCCATTAAATTGAATGCAGAAATAAGTTCTCTTACAAATGGCATACTTTGATACTGCAAAATGATGGGTTCAATAATCTCTTTTGCCTTATTAAAATTTCCTTCATAATAATAAGCCATACCCAAATAAAAGGTGGCTGCAACCATAACTTCTAAATCATTTGAACTTTCATTTAATACATCACGATAAAAGTTTTCCTGCTCACTTAACTTTAGTTTTCCAACACCTTCTACTTCTTTCATTAATTCTTGATACTTCATAATCTTCACCTAAATTAAATGTATCATGAATGAAAAAAAAGCACAAACTCGAAAGTTTGTGCCTAGAATTATTTCACTAACAATTCACAGATCTTCTTTGAATATGCGATTGGATCTTTGATTGCGAAGCCTTCAATTAAACAAGCCTGATCATATAATACTTCAGTAACTTCTTTAACTTTATCTTTATCAGAAGCATATAAAGATTTCAATGTTTCAAAGATTGGATGATTTGGATTGATTTCCAAAATACGCGTTGCCTTCATAGGCATTGGACTTTGGTTGGGCATATTTGCGAAAACCTTTTCCATCTCAAAAGAAATACCTTCACCAGCCGTTAAGCATACTGGATCCTCTGTTAATTTATTTGACAATTTCACTTCAGCAACCTCATCGCCTAAAGCTTCTTTCATAAATGTCAATAAATCTTTATTTTCTTCTTTTGATTTATTTAAAGCTTCCTTTTCTTCCTCAGAATCTAAATCTAAATCTCCTTGAGCTGCATTTCTGAACGTCTTTTCTTTGTAGTTCATCAATGTCTGCATTACAAATTCATCCACTTCATCTGTTAAGTAAAGAACTTCAAACTCTTTATTCTTCAATGTTTGAACAACTGGCATCTTATCAATCAATTCAACATCTTTACCAGATACAAAGTAAATATCTTTTTGATCCTCTTTCATACGAGAAACATATTCACTTAAAGTAACATATTTCTTTTCTCTTGAAGAGTAGAACAATAATAAATCTTGGAATTTATCTTTATCCATTCCATAGTTGTTGTAGACACCAAACTTCAAGTTTACACCAAATTCTTCAAAGAATTTTTCATATGCTTCACGATCTTTGGCAAGCATATTTCCAAGTTCATTCAATACTTTCTTTTCAATACGACCCGCAATCAATTTTAATTGATGATCATGTTGAAGCATTTCACGAGAAATATTTAAAGATAAATCTTGAGAATCCACTAGACCTTTCACAAAACGCAATGAGTCTGGCAACAATTCTTCGGCATGATCCATAATGAATACGCCTCTACAATAGAGTTGAAGACCTTTCTTGTAGTCTTGAGAATAGAATCCTTGAGGTAAGTGTGATGGAATATAAAGCAATGCTGTAAAGCTTGTATTTCCCTCTACACTAAAATGAATCACTTTTTGAGGATCCTGATAATCATAGAAATGATCTTTGTAGAATTGATTGTATTCTTCATCTGTAATCTTCGATTTTTGACGTTTCCACAAAGGAACCATTGAGTTTAAAGTCTGATCTTCCACCACTGTTTCATATTCAGGCTTTTCACTTTCCTCCGTACCCTCTTTCATTTTTTGAGTTTCTACATTCATCTTGATTGGATAACGAATATAATCTGAATATTTTTTAATTAATTCTTTTAATTCATAAGTTTCCAAATATTTAGAATAGTTTTCTTCATCTGTATCTTCTTTTAAAGTTAAAACAATTGTTGTACCATTTGTTTCCTTTGTACAAGGTGTGATTTCATAACCATCTTCACCAGCACTTACCCATTCATAAGCTTCATCACTACCTGCTTTTTTCGTAATAACACGAACATCTTTTGCGACCATAAATGCAGAATAGAATCCAACACCAAATTGACCAATGATATCGACATCTTCATTGTTGTTTTCTTCTTTTTTCTTCATTTCCTCTTTAAAAGCCAAAGAACCACTCTTCGCAATTGTACCCAAGTTTTCCTCTAACTCTTCCTTTGACATACCAATACCAGTATCCGAAATTGTTAAAGTACGAGCTTCCTTATTAGGTTCAATACGAATCTCAAATTGACTTGCATCCGCATGACCTTGACTTTCATAATAATATTTATCAATCGCATCACTCGCATTCGATACAAGTTCACGTAAGAAGATTTCCTTGTGTGTATAAATGGAATTGATCATCAAATCCAATAAACGTTTTGACTCCGCTTTAAACTGTTTTTTCTTAGCCATAATACCACTCCTTCATTAGCACTCTAATATTTTGCCTGCTAATACTATACAACACCTTTTTAGCAGTGTCAACACCTGTGTGCTAAACACAAAAAAAGAATTCGACTAAACGAATTCTTAGCTTCTTTACCCACTTTTCAAATAATACTGTTAACTATTTTTTAATTACTTTTGATGCATACAATGGATTGGCTTCTCTTGTTTCACTTCCAAAAGCCATCTTCAATTCTTCAAAAGCTATTTTCACATGTTTGGGAATATCCACATGTGCAATATAATTCTTTCCATTCGGACCATAACCGTTCTCATCATCTGAAAGCCTAGGAATTTCTCCCATCAACAAATTCACATATCTTTCTATCGTCCACATGCCATGTATATTTTCTTCATAAACCAATTCATCATTCTGATTCAATACTTTAGCACAATAAGTAGCATAATTAATGATTGTCACATTATCATTAACATATTTTTTTAATCCTGCCGCCATACGCCTTTGCATAGAAGCATCCTGATTTAGAATGATACTTTTAAACGAAATATTGTTTTCTTTCAATAAATCCAAAAGATACGTTATATTATTGCCACAATTTGTAGACTTGGTTTCTAGATAGTCCGCCTTACATCCATATACATGTTTAATATACTTTTGAAATATTTCTGCCTCTGATAAATCCGTTATCTCAATATCTGGATATTCTAAATGAACAACCTGACGTAGTGTATCTGTTGTATGTCCTGCTCCACCAACAATAATATATTTTTTCGCAACGAAGTTTTTAATTCCACTAGCTAAAACATCGCCACCTTCAAGAATACTTCCACCAAATAAAACCATCACATCTACCTGATGAATTCCATATTGTTTAAATAACTCTTCTTGATTTAACGCATCAATATCTCGTGTTCCCAAAAACTTTGCGAGTATATTTATATTTTCTGCAACATTACTATCCATATAAACTCTTCCTTTCAAAACTATCTACAATGGCAAACTGGAATTTGGTTATTTCGTTGCAACAATACTTATCCAATGATTTTTTGTATTTGAATACATTTTGATTTCTGTAAAACCCGCTTCTTTCAAAGCGGCAACAAGTTGTTTAGATGTGTAAATTTTCATACCATTGATCATCTTTGTCCATTTTTCATCTGCGGCATTCGTTCCGTCACTCTCGTTACAAATCAGGAATATGCCTTCGCTTTTCAGCACACGGTTGACCTCGGAAAAGCATTTTACTAATCCTGGCCAAAAGTAAACTGTTTCGAAGGCAGAAACATAATCAAAAGTCGCGTCAGAAAAGGGTATAGCAGATACATCTCCTTGAACTACATTACATTTCCCTTGTTTAATGGCGAGGGCGTTCAATTTTTGAGATTCTGCCACACTAACCTCAGAATAATCCATTCCTGTCACGTGGCCATTTCTACATCTATCAAGCCAGACCGCAATATTTGCTCCGCCGCCACAGCCGACGTCCAGAACTTCAGCATCAGACTTCGTGGAGATATTTGAGAATCCCCATTGCGATAATTTGGCGTGACCGCTGTTCATCATCTTCGTCATCAATTTTCCGCCGAAGCCTTGTGGCTTACGGGTATTTTCAAAAAATTTCATTATAGAATTCCTCCTCCACAAATACCGATTTCCTTACTTCTACAAACTGGAATTTACTGAACTTCTGCAAGTGCTTTCTGTGTCCACTCTGCATCCCGCATCATACTTCTTCCAACGCCAATCAAATCTGCCGCTTGTCCTTCCAACAATTTTTCAGCATCTTCTCCGGTTTTAACTCCGCCCGTGAGCATAACCGGTACTTTGACAGCTTGTTTTGCTGGCTTACTCAGCTCTGCAAACCACCCTGGCGCTGTTTTTCCTTTTATGGTATAGATACAGTGACCGCCAGAAATATCAAGGAAGTCGATACCCGCCTGCTCAAAAATGCGAGCAGCAACCGGAATATCCTTTATCTCACTTCCGCCTTCCATATAGTCACAGGCACCAAAACGGAATGCCACAATAAAATCATCACCAACAGACTTTCTACACGCGTGCATGAAAAACATTATATCTTGTCAGTTCTATGAACCGGATTTCCGTCCATATCGGAAATCGCAACAGGAACCATTTTCAGCGAGCGTCTGTGTCCTTGTAAGCTTCATATCCATCATGTCAGCAATCACGTAATCCATCCGACATAGATACTTTGCCAGTTCAAAACATCCCTCAGCGCGACAGAGATTGCAGATCCCGCAGTTATGGTAATCGTAACCGAGTACGAAGTCATCGTCCGGACCACCCTCAATGATGTCAAGCACCCAGTCGTTCTTATAGCGTCTCCGATGAGACTCCTCGGACCATTTCTTCCTTCCAGGAAGTTTCTTCTCATCGAGGTAGCTATCCGCATTCCCAAGTACCTTATGAAATAATTTGTTATTATACAATCCGTCCTTAAACAGACTGAAGCATTCCTCCGGAGAAAGGGTCGTCTTTCTATTCAAAGCGATGAAATATATGCCCATGCAGTAGGAGCTCATGAGATGGGATTTTCCTATGTCATCGGCACGTGTAAGGACAGCTTTATACTCATTCTTTATTGCTGTGCTATCCAGACTTAGCTGCTGTGCCTTCGCCTGCTTCATACATGAATTGTGGTAAAAATGACCGAATAATCTCTGCGTAAATCCATATTTCATAGTTACACGTCCTCCCTCTCTATCTGAATCTCTGCCTCTATGCCGTGCATCAGAACGTCCACTGCTTCCGCGATCTGACTGCGGCTAGAATTATGGACACATACAAATACTGCCTTTTTCTTACTCATGAAAGCCTCCCTTCTGATGGTTCGCGATTTTTACAAGTGTACTTATATTATACCTAAACACCTGCTTAACGTTTTAATATTCAAATCTTATAAACTTGAATTGTCATATTTTACCGATCAATACCACGATTCCGGCTACCACAAGTGCCACAAGCAGGTATACCACTGTATAAACTCTTCCTTTCAAAACTATCTACAATGGCAAACTGGAATTTACATTTACAACATGATCCAATATCTTTGTATTAGCTTACCCTCTTTTAAAACTTCGTTTTCTAATACTCCGCCATTATTGATAATTGATTTGACAGAACCAATGTTGTCTTTATCACAAACCAATAAAACTTTATCCATACCAAGTTTCTTGCATTCTTCTAAAGCCAAGCTGATCATTTTGGTTGCGTAACCTTTTCTTCTTTCACTTGGTCTTATACCATCTCCAATATGACCACCATATTTCAATAAATATTCGTTTAAGTAATGTCTGATATTAACAGCACCAACCATGGTATCCCGGTCTTCATCTAAGCAAAAGAAAGTAGAATCAGGAACAAATCCATCATCCGTAGTTGATATTTCTAAATTATTTAGATAATATTCAAAATCATCATAATCATTTTTAAATATAGCCCATGGCGAAGTATTTGCGTCATGGGTATCGTTATACGATTTCCACTCTTTAATCATTTCTATAATTTGATTTTTGTATTGCAAACTGCCTTTCATTAATTTTAATGCCATGAATTTATTCCCTCCAAATTCCAATTTATCTAAATCTTTCTTATAGGATGTCGAATGACTGTTTTCCATTTTTCCGGTGCAACCTTTCTTGCATCCGACAAATATATTTCATGATGTAGTCTTTGACTATTCATATCATTCGCATATCCATTTTGTTTTAAATATTCATCCATAAGTGCAACTGTCGCTGGTTCATCATCAAAAGATCCTAAGTGCATGATTTGAACACATAAACCTTCATCAATCGTCAAAAACTCTGCCGATGAACAATCTATTTTTTTCTTTTTAGTTGCTGTTTCAACAGCCCATTCAAAATCTCTTTCATTCACAAAATCAGGCAATCGAATGACTGAAATCCAATGGAATGAATCTTTATCTGCATAATTCACACCATCTATATCATCCTGCCACCAGAATCCTTCTAGTGGTGGAACTACATATTCAAAGAATCCTTCAATTTTATAATTCGTCTTATAACTCATTCTCAAAGTATAAGCAATCGCATACAATACGCCAATTGCCTGCTGATATGCTCCACCTTCTTCATTTGGATTGCCCTCACCTCTGACCGCAATGTAATTTGCTTCAGGAACATTTACAATCACTGGTTTATTTTTAGGCATATAAAATTCTTTATATTCTTTCTTAAAATCAAAAGCCATAATTACTCCTTAAATTTGGTTTTATCTATTTCTTAAAGTATACCATTAAATATGAAAACTATACAAAAAGACTGCTCTCTCAGCCTTTCATTTATAAATACGCTTTGTCTTAATCTATACGATCATAAACTATAATTTATTCGCTTATTTGTATTTCTTCTTAAGATTAATACTCAATATTATTGCAACAACTGATGAAATAATTAATCCTGCAACTAATGAAAATATCCAAAGATTATTTTCATTAAAAAGAAGAATAACGGAAATATCCATAGATATTATGAAAAGTACAAAGAAAAGATTTAAAATTTTAGTATCTTCTTTCCAATAATTTTCTTTATCACTAGTACTTAAACTATTGTAAAATTCAAACCCATTGTCTAGTTCTTTACCAACTTTAGTGCTTCTTATTTTGTTTGTTGCATACCAAATAAGTAGGTATATCATGTTTAAAAAAATAAAAATCACAGTATTCTTTGTCATGTTTGTTCCTCCACAAATTCTGATTTATCTATTGCATTACGTTGATTACTTTACAGTGAAAGGTGTCCATTTAATGTGGTTATATTCCATCACATCATTTGCTTTTTTCATTCCTAATTTTTCGTAAAATGCAATGGCATTTTCATTCGCAACCAAATATACCGCAATATCATTTTTACCACCTGCTAAAGAATGTGCTGTCTTAATCAATTCCGTGCCAATTCCTTGATTTGACGTACTCTCATCATTAAAATGACGAGATTCTCTTTCTCACAATGCGAGAAATGGAGCATCGCAAAGCTTTCAGCATGGTTCTAGACCTTGCATATAGTCTTTGCATAGCTCTTGTTTTTCGAGCATTTCCAATCCATGTGGACTGTACTCTGTATACTCATACTGCATCCAGCAGGGCTTACGCCTTAGACCTGACTGGATAAGAGATTCTTTACGCTAGAATCCAAAGCATGATTTCATTGTGTGTCCACATTTTTTCTTATTTAGAATCAATGTATCCTGCATCTTTACAAAATGTGGAAAGTCAAGATGACAAGTTTTAAAATCAGGTGCAGTCAATGTATCGTCAGTATGACAAATTAGAAAGGCAGAATACAAATCTCTTTGTACTCTATGTCCTTCAATTGTTTTAAATCTTTCACTTAAAGTGGGCTTGATATATTCACCTGTATCATGGTGAAGTTGAGAAGCTCGATATTGATGAATATCGATTTCGTAGTATGGAATTCCATACTGTGTTGCTTTTGATTTCAGGTCTGCCTGCATAAGACCTGGAGAACGATTCTTAATGGAGTGTCCATAACGTTTCTTACGTTTGTATTTGCGTACCATCTTTGAAGAGCCGTCTTTTTGCTTAATGGATACGGCTTTATCCTGTCGTTTAGTCTTCTTTGATTTCTTTTGCAGAGCTTTGAAGTTCATTGGCTCAAGGATGAATTCGCTTGTATTTTGAACGACTCTATTGATAAAGGTATGATGTGAAGTCTTGATATAAGCAGATTGTTTTCGATGTAGAACGCGTATCTGCCGTTTCAGACGTCTGCACCTTCTCGTTGTCTTCCACTTGTGCTTTCCCTTTTTGACTGTACCATTTTTGTTGTAGTTTTCTGGATTATGTTTTCGCATAGATGCATCTACAAGATTCTGCTTATGACGAATCTCTTTTTCATATTTGGCAGATTCTGGAGCCAATTCTTCCAGATGGACCTCGTTGTTTGAGACTGTCGCAATCGTAGAGGTTCCAAAGTCAACACCTGTACGATGTCCGCCATCTTCTGACAACCTGATTCGTTTTGGTGCATCACCTCGAAGTGTGATCACTACATAATATTTGAATCCACTGTTGAATTCGATTCTCTTTAAAAAGGAATAAACAACATCTTCTTTTAAATCAACAGATGAAATGATGTTCTGAATATATTCATTCTTTTGGACACGAACTTTGTAGTAATGTTTCATAAAACAGATGGTATCCCATCTTAAAAGACGCACTCCTGTTGCAGCACATTTTTGTTTAATACAATCGAAACTATTATATCTTCGATAATGAAGATGACGTCCATCTTCAAAAAGAATCTTTTCTACTCCCTTATATACAGCTTCAGCTTCTGCCTGTGCCTGATGAGAGTTGATGTAGTTCTTGTATTTCTTTTGTTCTTTGGATACGAACTTACACAAAGAAGTCTTCGTGAGATTATACTCTTTTTGTTTAATACACATGATATTTGACAATTCTTTTTTCTTCTTCTTTTCAAAAGCTGATAGTTCAGATCCTTTCTTTTTAGAAAATTCAGCTTCTCCATAAGCTTTGCGTGCACCCATATATTCTTTATCATGAAATAAAGCATTCAGTCGATTTGTAGCATATCGAACCAACTGATTATGCATCTGATTCGCATAGAAAAAAGACTTCGACAAAAAACGTTTTTCAGATCCACTTAGTTCCAATTGAAAACGTACTGTATACATATCGAAATCTCCTTTTTTACGATGCATTCTACATATATATTATATCATGGTTCACGTATAGAAACAGCTGAAAACCAGTTACATACGTCATTCATCTCATGACTAAAGTCACGAGCGTTCTGACTTTAACAGTAAATAGTCTCTGTCTACACCTAAATCTGTTATATAAAGCCAATAGGCATAGTCGGTCAATCCAAATAAAACGCCGACAATTTGATTATCCTTGTTTCTTGCAATAAGACTGATTGATACATGATCAACTAGCTTTGCTACTCTTTCTTCGAATCGTTCCTTCGGATACTGTGATCCTAGATCCGTACGCTTTAAAAATTCAATATATTCAATTTTAGAAATTCTCTCCTCTTTAATCTGAATATTTTTGCACATAACAATTTTCTCCATAAATCCCTAATTCTATTTCTGTTGCCATTTCATTACATATTCTTTTTCTTCGGTAGCTTCATCAAAGCTGCTATGCTGAATCTCAAATCCTTCTCTTTGATAAAAAGCTATTGCACGTATATTCTTTTGATATACATTCAAAAATAATTTATTTCGTTTATTTTTTGCATAATTTAGAAGAGCTTTTCCTATACCATGCGATTGCATTTCATTAGAAACAAAAATACCCTCAATATATTCATCATTTAGACCTATAAATCCCTGTATTTCTTGATTATCCTCATAGACATAGACAGTTGCCTGCAGCAGCAATTCTTTCACTAATTCAAAATTATTTTGCCAATATTGTTTAGAGATAAAATAATGTGCTGTCACGTTTGTATTCAACCATATGTCTGTAACTTTATCTATATCCGCTTTTTGTAACTCTCTAATCATTAAAGTGGTTCTCCTCCAAATTACGATTGAGATTTCACCTGTTTTAAGAGATTTAATAACTGTTATATTTTGTTATTAAATTCTTTGCAAACCCTTGAAAACACTGGATTTGTCGCAGGTGAGCTTTCCCTTATTTTTTCCCTTGTGTTATATCGTCCCATCAGTGTTTATGAATTCTGATAAGGGCAAATACAAGAGCAAAAAAATTATATAAAACAGTATAACATAAAATAAAAGTGACATGGTGGACTGATTAAAATGCTTCTTAATTTTTGCTACTAATGATTGATTAAATGATAAGGAGGTGGGATACGATGAGAACAATATTTGCAGAATACAATCCACAACGAAACAGCATTGACATTTATACAAATGTTGGCTATAGACTGCTGGAAAGCCGAAAAGGATTTAAAAACCACATCCGGATCAGACTGTGCATTGACTTCACTTGCAGTCGATGAACCACTTGAATATGCGAGATTATATCTTGAGGGCAATTTACAGATGTGGGTAGATGCAGAAGATTCATTAGAGTTATAAAATGCAAGCAGCCTGTATGCTTCATTACACACAGGCTGCTTAATCAAATTTATAATTGATGAAAAATCGGTTGCATTTTGTCAAAAGTACAAAACTTTTTGAAGCCAAGTGCTTTTAATTCCTGTT
>ERZ791881.1385-NODE-1385-length-15712-cov-11.197675_pt1 | contig 15712 bp, 20 predicted proteins | sample MGYA00510161_ERZ791881 | MGnify/ENA primary metagenome ERZ791881 (study PRJEB30046, sample SAMN00792073) | human gut metagenome | study: EMG produced TPA metagenomics assembly of the A metagenome-wide association study of gut microbiota in type 2...
TAGGGAGGTAGGGAGTTAGGGAGGTAGGGAGTTAGGGAGGTAGGGAGTTAGGGAGGTAGGGAGTTAGGGAGTTAGGGAGTTAAGGAGTTAGGGAGTTAAGGAGTTAAGACAATATTATTTGACTGTCTTCCTGCAACACTTTCCCCATGCTCCCAGAGCTCCCATACTCCCAGAACTCCCATGTTCCATAACTATAGTCTGTACTCCGAGCAAAGAATTAAAAATTATGAATTTAAAAAGGTCTGCGCGATGATAGTCAAAAACTATTGTCCTCTAACTCCTTCTCCCTCCTTCTACCTCCCTCTAACTTCATTATACACAAAAACTATTGTCTTAACTCCTTAACTTCCTAACTTCTTAACTTCTAAAAAAAGCCTCCCTGATTTATCAGGTGAGCCCCACGGGCCTCGTGGAATGCTTGCGTCATCATTTCCTTGCATACTGTTGCCTCTATTGATAAGTCAAAATGCAAGACCGATGACTCCGATATGGTGTTGGCTTTTTTCAGCAATGAGAAATAAGAGCTTATGATGTTTTTTATGTCAAACAGCTGCCTGTCGTCAATCAAGTCTTCGTCGCCCTTTGTCCTTGCATTCCTTATTTGTTGCAATTTTAATAAGGTGATTATATACGACAATACCCTAAATTTTGCCACGGCAAACCTTTCCTGTCTCTGAGGTGGTTACGTGGCGTGGCTTATGTAGTGGTAAGGGTAACGATGGGCGTGGCAAAGTAATGGATGGCTGTTAGATATGGCGGAAAGTCAATGTTGGCATGATAGTAAATAAATCCTTTGTAAGTCTATGAACTAACTTACAAAATATTTATCATCTATTTGGCATTCATTGAGAATACGAAGCATTGTATTAAACCTAATAAAAAGGATAAAAAATCTATATTGCCAATAAAAAGCAAGCCTTTAATTCATAAACATCAATCTTTTTCATTATATTTGTAGCCGTTCAAAAAGTAAACAAGAAAATGACAGCAATCGTTGGAGTATTAAATAAACATGCAGTAGCAATTGCTGCTGATAGTGCTGTAACTATGGGTAATACTCATAAGGTGATAAATAGCGCAAATAAGATATTTACGCTGTCTAAGTACCATCCAGTAGCAGTGATGACATATAATAACGCTGCTTTTATGGGAGTACCGTGGGATATTATCATTAAGGAATATCGCAAACAGTTAAAAGACAAAAGCTTTCCTTGCTTGAAAGATTATGCCGATGATTTTATATCATTTTTACATAATCGACATTTCTTCTGTGATGATAGGACACAACATGATTATCTGAAGTTTGCGTTGGATTCATTTTATAAATTATGTTGTGCAGAGATAAGGCGTGATAAGGGTATTGTAAAAGAAGAAGTTTTGAATTCAGAACTGATAGAAGAAAAGTTAAATCAATGTCTGATAAATAATAAGAAAATGGATAAGTGTATAGAATTTGCATCTTTCTCTTTTGAAGATTTCAAAAAATATGCCGATTCAGATATAAAAACTTATTCAAAAAGCATGGACTTGGAAAACCATGAACTTTTAGCAGAGTCTTTTTATTATTATCTGTGTGCTAAATTTTTAATGCCATTTTATACGGGATTGGTTTTTGTCGGATATGGAGAGTCGGAAATATATCCTTCTTTATGCCCATTAAACATAGTTCTATGCATAGATAACCATTTGAAATATGCTGATGGCAATGTAATTAAAATATCAGAACATGGCTCTGGAGCTGCCATTGTCCCATTTGCCCAGACAGATGTAATTCAGACAATTATACGTGGAATAAATCCAAGTTTTCAAGATATTATTTACAATGTGATAGACAAATCAATAAAATCTTATACAAATGCTATCACAAATATTCTTGATGGAGACTCTTCTGCAGCAGCATTGTCATCTGCGGTTAAAGGATTAGATAAAGCATCAATAATTAGTGACATAACATTCCAAATAAAACAAGAAATGTTTGACTTGTATTCCAAACCGCTAATTGATACTGTTGCCCTATTAGACAAGGAAGATATGGCGAATATGGCAGAAAGTTTCATTTCTCTTACATCACTTGTTCGAAGAATGCAGCCAGGTGAAGAAACTGTGGGTGGTCCTGTTGATGTAGCAGTTATATCTAAAGGTGATGGCTTTGTGTGGATAAATCGCAAACATTATTTTAAGCCTGAATTGAATGCTTCATTTTTTAGTAATTATTTTAAGTAAGAAAGGATTTTATTATGTATAATACAATGATTAGTAGTTTGTACTCTCAAACGAAAATGGAAGGAACTCTATTAACAAAAGAGCAAGTTGATGAGATTTCCACTCGCATATCAAAAAAGGTATCGGAGAGTGTTACGAAGCAATTAGAAGAGGCTATATCTGCTGCTTCATCCGATAAAATAAGGCAAGAAAAAAAGGATGATAAATAGTATCAAGTCCATGTTTAGAACATTATCAAAAGAGGATGTGTTAAAATTCGCATCCTCTTTTTTGATATAATCATGGTTAGCTTATAACAACTTTCAAATAACTTTCGTACCTTTGCAAAGTCCTTTCGGGGACAGACATTGCGGAAACAAAAAGGAAGTGCCTTATACTCGATAAATCGCCAATTTAAGAAGTACAACGAGGCACAGAGGACAGCTCATATCAAGTGGGTTGCCCTACTGTGCGTTTGTACAAGCGTTTGGCGATGCTTTCGAGTATGCACGGTAGGCAGCCCACTTCCTTATACATAAACTCTGATTAACAAAAATTTGGAACTCTCATTGGCTGCTACAGAGTTAAACTCGTAAAATTCGCCAAAATGAAGAAGTTTTTTGTGACAGCAGCAATCTTGATATTGGGTGCAGCAATTGGAATTGGGGGTTACTTGTTATATCAGCATTTATCTGATGACAATAACAAAGTGGAAGAACATACTCCGAAAGTTGTAAAATACCGTTTGGATATGAAACTTGCGGAAACAGACGCAGAAAAAGAGTTTTTTGCGATGATGAACAATTACTATGATGCTATTGACAAAGCAGTAGAAGATAAACATCAAGGACAGGAAACGGATTTCAAAGAATTGAATCTTATTGAAACAAAGATAGGACTATATTTCTTATTCAATGAGGATAAGATACGCAAGGATTTATTACGAAAAGAGTTGTTGCCTATAATTGAACACTACGAACCAATAATGAAAGAATATGGTATAAAAAGCGAAGTGAAAAGTTTATCTACAAAATCTCATTCAACAAAAGTTCCTAAGACGAAGAGCAATCCATCAGGCTTGATTTCAGGACCACATCAAAGCTATACAAAAAGTTCTTATGTTAAGAATGGGAAAGTTCATGACTCTATTGTTATTCGCAATACATACCTTTACGAAACGAAAAAGGTTATTAAAAACACATCATATGTAAAGGTTGATTTGAACGATTATTTTGACCCAACAGAAGCTGATTGGAATTACACAGGGTTAAGCGATGAAGAGTTGAAATATTTACACTCTAAAAATGTTATATATTGCGATACTGTGATTATGAACCAAACGTTCAAGGGTTGGTATCGTATAACTAATTGGACGGAGAACATCAATACAGATAAAGAAAAACAGATTTACCAATCAAACTCTGATAATGATTCCTACCGAAAGAATATGCCTAATGTGAATGAAGATGAATATCCGTGGTAAGGTAAGAAATATGATTGTTTAACAAAGGCAAGAAAACGTCTTGTTTTACTTGGGAATATTGGAAATGGGAGTGTCCTTACGGATTGCTCCCATTTTCGTTTGTCTTTCATTCTCTGTATATTTGCATCAGCAAATTGTCGCTTGCTGATAAGTTTAACCAAAATTTGAAATTTATGAAACCTTTGAATGAAAGAAAGTATGACGAAAAGCCATTAGACACGTTCCACGAGAATGGAGTGGTATATGTTGTGATACACCGTACCTACTATGACAACATTCGCTAACTTCACCCTTATTATAGCTGGGTGAATTTAAAGGGCAGGATTTATTTCTTGCCCTTATTTTTTGCCAATACCGATAATGCTTTCCATAAGCGCCACTTTGCTTTACTACAAATAAATCCCATTCCAAAGTTTCTATATGTGAAATAACTATTAAAAGTAACACATATATGGAGCAAGAATTTCTAATGAAAATCGCCAATGAAATCAACCGTCAGATACGCTGTGGCGTGACGGCTGATGTTATTATGTCTTGGGGCGTATCAAAACGTATTGCCAAAAATGATATTAGGTTCATTCTTCTTAAATCCCCACTTTTTATTTTCTTCCATAGCCATTCTGATTTATTATTTGCAAAGCTACAAAATTCACTCGAAAAAGTGCCATACTTTTCTGTTAAGTATATTTAACTTATCAACAAAACTCATTTGATAACAGCAAGTTAGCAACGTGCCACGCCACAGCCACCACGAAAAGTCACAGTTTTAGGGCGTTTTTTGCTCCCAAAGAAAAACTCACCAAAGTTATGTATAGCAAGAAATAAACTTTGCTATTATGAAGAAGGCTAAAAATAAGACTATTGGTGAGTTCACGTCATTGTTTGACTTGCTGCAAGCATTCCCTACAGAGGAAAGCTGTATTGCATACCTTGAAAAGCAACTTTGGGGTGACGGTGAGCCAGTATCACCCTATGACCCGACATCGAAAGTTTACCGCCGTGGCGATGGCATGTACCGTTGCAAGAATACGGGCAAGAATTTCAATATACGGATAGGAACAATATTTGAAGGCTCCAAAGTTTCATTGCAGAAATGGTTTGTAGCAATCTATCTTATCACGACAGAACCAAAGGGCATATCATCCATTTGTTTGTCAAATCATCTTCATGTGACACAAAAGACTGCATGGTATATGAGCCAACGCATCCGTGAGGCTTTCAATATCGCTCTTGAAGAAAAACTTGACGGTGAAGTAGAATTGGATGAAACCTTTGTAGGCGGCAAGAACAAAAACCGCCATAAGAACAAAAGGGTAAAAAATTCGCAGGGTAGGAGCTTCAAAGATAAAGTTCCCGTCATGGGTATGTTACAGCGTGGCGGAAAGTTGGTTTGCGAGGTTGTACGCAACACTTCTTATAAATCCCTTACCGTTCCTATCCTTCGTAACGTAAAGCGCACTGCAACGCTTTATTCAGATGAATGGCAAGGATATAAGACAGTCCATAAACTGTACAAACATTACATCGTTGACCACGGTCACGGGCAATATGTAAATGGTGATGCCTATACAAACAATATCGAAGGTTTTTGGAGTATATTGAAACGTGGTCTTATCGGAATATACAACCACACAAGCAAGAAACACCTCCAAAGATATGTAAATGAGTTCTGTTTTCGCTATAATTATAGAGAATTGGATGGTAAAGACAGATTTAATTGCTTACTTTGCAATTCCAAACATCGTATAACATACAATGAACTGACAAAATGAAAAAGAGTAACAAAGGAATGAGCGTAGAGGAACTTCAAAAAGCACTGGATATTGAGATACGTCCAGCCGAAGAATTGAAACGCCCCGTGGCGCATCCCGAAAGGTTTGACTTCTTTATGAAGTATGCTGTAAAGAAGAAAAACAAGAATGGAGGCAGAGGGCATAAATAAAGCATTGTAGGCTGTCTATGTTGTATTTTGTCAGCCATAGCTAATTCATCTTTTGATTTATGTTTCTATAATACTTGTCTAATTCAAAATAAAAAACTCCCATAGCTCAAAATATCCTCATTGAAAAGACATTCATAGCTATGAGAGAAAATACGTGTTATCTTAAAAAAATCTCAATACCTTGTTGCTTATTATATTTTACAAACTCTTCAATGATTGTTCTCTTGTATAATCATGCCACATACCATATACGTCATAGTACACTGTTGGATTTATCCAAAGTATAATGTCTGTGGTACGCTCACCATACAACATTTGCATACCATAAGCCTTTGCCATCTCCGTGGCACGTGTTTTTATATTCTGTATGTCACGGTTACTGAAACCACTGGGTATGTTTACCACAAGTGGCGTGGTCATGCTTTCCCTTCCGAATGTCAGCGTGGCATTGGTATATGTCTGCATCTTGCCGCCACGGTGTACTCCGTCTTTAAGGTCTGCTTCTATATTTCCGAACTCTTCTTTCAGCGCACGGATAATTGCCTGTACTGCCTTATCCCGTGCCCTACTGCCATTTACAATGTCTTCGGGGGATAAGAGTAAGCTCTTAGCCTTACGACTGGCGGATAATGCCTGCCCTGTGGCTTTCCCCTTATTGCGTAGTTCTTTCCTTTTATCCAAAAGCACCTGTTTCATTTGCAACAGACGTTCATCCGTTGGGTCATAAATCAGCCGTTTCTGAATGTTCTGCATTTGTAGGTCAATCCATGTTTCGGTCACATTGCCGTTATCCAGTTGTTGCTTGTAGGTTTCAACTTCTGGATAAAGTACATCCGTACCGCCACCATTAGCATCCAACGGCTGGGACTGTACTGCTTTCTCTATCTCTGATTCCATGGAAGGAGTTGAGCCATAAAATAAACCCTTGTTAATTTGTTCCTCCCTTGCCTTGCGTGCCGCTTCTATTTTATCGGCAGTGCGCAGGTTGTCTTGAAATAGTATGTTGTTCATATCTTGATATGTTTTTAATCTTCTTTGTACATGATTTCTTCGGGTGTCTTTGCATTGTCCAAATCATCCTTATATGTCAATGCAACATCAATGGCTTCCGAAAGAGTTGTTGTTTCCGTTTCCCCTCCTTCTTCATGTTCGGTGTCGATAGGAAATTTGCTGACCAAATAACCATCTTCTGTTTTACAGATAACAATGTCGCCATTCTCTTGATTGGTTATGTAGGAGTTTGCCACATCCTCAACTCCGACATATTCCTTTTGGTCTTGCTCATTGAACTTGCGCAGTTTCAGCACACGCATCTTATACATATCGGACTTGTCGGCAAGCGTCTTGTCTTTCTTCTTGGACTTGCCTGTCGTATCACCATCTTTTGCTTTTTGGAAATATGCGTTGTCATCCCCAAACGCTTTTGCCATCTGTTCAATTTGACGCTTTCGGTGATTTTCCGTATCATCTAACCAGCTCATATCTGTTTTTGCCTTATTCGTTACACATTCAATATTTTGATAGCTTCGCTGCCTTGAAGACTATCGAACATGGCTACGCTTGTGGGATATACGGCTTCCTGCACAGAAAGCTTTTACTTTTGACCCAATTTAATATGATTGCATTTAGCTTATAACTGCTTGGATTGGCAATGTCGGAAATGATGTTATGAAAATATAAAACGAGCGTTATATTGCCAATAATCCTTAAAATCAGTCTGCTCAATAAAATCGCCTGTTATAAGGTGAGTATAAAGAAAGGGATGAAGATATGGACTATTCAAATCAAAGATGCGATGAAATATATAGAAGTCTTTGTAAGGAGCTACTACGAGCGGACCGACAAAGGTTGGCAAGTAGTGGCTTTATATAAGCGTATCTTCATCTAAAACAGAATAGTCCAAAATCTTCCCCCTTTCCTTATCTTATATAACTGAAAACAACTGACAATGAAACAGCAATTAAGCCATTATGGACGAGAATACAAAGCGGCTATTAAAAGCCAAGAAAATTCAAGTTGAGTTAGGTGAAGTCTATCAGCGTACTGATGCTAACGGAAAGGCGCAGTATGCGATAGGCTTTCGTCTAATACCCAAACGTAAATAATTGCTGTACGTTGTCAGTTGTTCCTATTCTTTGAAATGTTACATCTTTTGTAAATACAGCGGCAAATCAAACAAGCTAATAATCCGATTGTATTGGTTTGTCGTATCGCAAAGCCAATATATCCGTTCCCCAATTTCATCCCACAACTTGTATTCAATCTGTTCTACTTTGCTTAGGTCTAATTTGGGAGGGATATTATCCAATATCTTGAACAGAGTAGGTAATGGCGTATGCTTCATTTTTGCGAATGGAGAAACGCCACGTTCCTTTTCCCGCTTTACCAGTTTGTTTAGTTGCTTCTTTTGTTTAGTGTCTATTGCTAATGTTGTAAGCGTTCTCATACTCTTTTCTTTTTTAACTTACCACATTTCTTACACTTCAACAAATGAACAAAGCAATCTGTATATTCTGTTGTTTTAATAATTTCCTGTTCGTGACAACAAAACCATTTATTGATTATTGCATCTATCAGCTTGTTCATTTCACCCATTCAATTTTGATTGTAGAGACAATGTTTGCTTCGTTCAGAAATTTTGCACTTTTTTCGGCTGAATCTTTTGTCGCATAAATCGTATTACCGACATAAATGCCATTGTCATCATTACAAAGTATATTCACCTACCCCTCGTGCTTTCCGGATTCATCATGAGATCAAAATCAGTGTCATGTTCAGCATAAACTCTACCATTTTCATAGAAGACAAATGTGCTTTCATCACCTTCTTCATCTGAAATAAGTGCAACAATAGGTATAGCCGAGCCTTTTACATCAAAACACACAATCCGTGCCTTTCGTCCATCACGTGTGCAAACGGGCTTGTCAGCCTTGGCCGCTTCAAAGTCAAAGGGCTTCAAATTCAGTTTCTTTTCTTCCATTTCTTCTTGGTTTTATTTGATTACTATATCTATCAATCCAGGTACATATCTTTCAACAACTCCATTTTTGGCAATTAAAGGGTCGTGGTATATTTTATACTTCTGAACAATTTTTTCATCGTTCATGTAAGGTTCTCCGACCTTTTCGAGCTTCTTGAATATGACATCTGTATCATCACTTCTGTATTTGTACATGCAAGCCCCCTTAATATTTTTGCTCCCACATTCCTCATGGAAGAACGCGCATTCATCACATCCTCTTTCCTTTTTGATACACTGATACCACTCGCCTTCATGCTCGAATATCTCTCCTATCTTCCGTTCCATAATTTTATTCCTATTTCTGATTCCACTTCCTTTCACTATCTTCCAAAGCCAGCTTCTTGTATTCCTCATCCGTCCATTCCATTTTACGCTCAACAAGGCTGTCAATCAAACCTCCTAAATACTCGCAATAGACTTCATCGTGTACGCTGACTACTTTCTTCTTGTCCGCTGAAAGTAGCGTGACAATATAAACATCCCTACCTTCGTCCAAGCTGACGTAAACCCAGCCTTTGTGCAATACGCCGCTTACCCTTAGTGCCAGCGTGCCCATGTCGTTGTAAACCGTGGCCATTCGTTTGGAAACGCCCCAAGACATTACCACATCCGTTGTCACGCCGCACCGTATCTGACGGTTGATTTCATTCGCAATTTTCAATACAAATTCTTGTTCCATTTCGTTTGTCTTTCTTTAATTTCCACAGTAATAAACTTTGTAATGAAATTTTGGAGAAAGAGCAGATATTACAATTATAATAGGAACTGTACGTATGCCATAATACTATTATAGATGTTAATCGTAATTTGAAATCGAAATCAAAAATGGGAGTGCCTTTGGTCTAAGGACACCCCCATTTCTTGTTGTATAGATTGTATTTTTATCTATACCAATTATCGAAAGTCGGATTGTTGTCGTTTCTGTCTTGATGGTACATTTGTTCCTCTTGCCTCATATCTTCCAAAACTTTACGTGTCAATTCATCGTCTTTCTTCTTTTCAATGGAAATGATAATCAACAGTGTGATGATAATCGTTGTTGGTATAAGGAACACCCACCATAGGACTTTCGCCAGCGTGTCACTCTCACGGTATTCTCCTTGATTGATAGTCTTTGAGCAAGCAAGGAAAAGCAGCCCGAAGATACCATAGAAACACGTCAGGAAAAACCAATTCCAAGCATTCCTGCCACGCCTCGTAGCCAATACAGCGGAAAGTATAGCCCACAACAGATTAAACACTGCAAATAGCAGCCAAACTAATGTCAGACTTAAACCGCCCAACCCCAATAATGCTAAAATACCTTTGATAATTTCCATATTCTGTTATCTTTTTAATTTTTTCCATTTCTCCATAGAATATGTTCTAAAATCTAATGGCTCAAATTTTCCCTCCCATATAAGCGAATTGTCTTCAAATACAATCTTCGCTGATATACGTGGTGGTGTAATTGGTAATTTACCCGACTTATATTGCGTCATAGATTTCATATCTAACATTGAATCTAATGCACAGATGCTCCAATAATCAAAATCCAAAGTCTTATACAAACCGCTTTCCCAAGCAGGGTCAGTTTCTTCGTGCAACATTTTTTTACCCTCTTCCACAACCTCATTTTCTATTATGAATTGGTATTTTACTGCAATAGGTTTGCTTATTGCCCATCCAGACTTGTTCTTAAATTTGATTTTAACCATTGGATGCCAAGTGGCTATGAGTCCGTCCCATTTAGCGTCTGCATCTACAGAGACAATGTCGACAAGGTTTGAAGGTGAATCAACCATGTCGCATCCGAATAAAGAAACTGATAAGATTACAGATAAAGTCAGTCTTGCTATTGCCTTTCTTGATAAATACTTTCTCATACTGCTGCTTTTCCAGTCTAAACTCTGTAGCAGCCAATGAGAGTTCCAAATTTTTGTTAATCAGAGTTTATGTATAAGGAAGTGGGCTGCCTACCGTGCATACTCGAAAGCATCGCCAAACGCTTGTACAAACGCACAGTAGGGCAACCCACTTGATATGAGCTGTCCTCTGTGCCTCGTTGTACTTCTTAAATTGGCGATTTATCGAGTATAAGGCACTTCCTTTTTGTTTCCGCAATGTCTGTCCCCGAAAGGACTTTGCAAAGGTACGAAAGTTATTTGAAAGTTGTTATAAGTCAGGCTGATTTTGTATCTACGGAAACAATGCAGCAACTTTTTTAGGCATATTAAAACACACAATGGTCTTTAATATGCCTGCCACATCTGACATTCAGCAAGACTTTCAGACTGACAATTTGACATATTTGCAGGATGGTACGATACTTGCAAAAGAATATATTGGTGCCATAGGCATTCGTTGTGCTTAAAAGTTCGTTTCCGAACACAACGACAGTTTTCAACCAATCTTCCTGGCGATTAAGATGGCGGAGTTCCTATCCGTTACCAAGGGCAGTTAACATGTTAAACATAATCCTGCGTGATATGGAAAGAAATACGAGAAAATATAAACTTGTTGATAAAAACGGAAAATCTTTGTATTACGGTATCACTAATGATTTGGAAAGGCGTGAAGCGGAACATCGTAATGATGGTAAAAAGTTTGACCAAATGATTCAGGTTGGACGAGCCACAACACGTGAAGCAGCTTTGAATTGGGAAACGGCAGCTATCCAAGATTACAAGGATAGCCACCGTGGTCATTTGCCAAAGTACAATCAGAATGATACTGGTAAGTAATGTATTTTGTTCACACTCCAACCTTGCTGCAACAAGGTCATGAGTATTATCAAAGCCGCTGTCATTTTGGCACTATGACGGTGGCTTTTCCTTTATAACGCTGCAAATATAACGACTAATAACTGGATATATTACATCTGTTTTCAAAATTTAATTCAATAACACAATTGCTTAACCGTTTTTTTGTCTATTGCAGCGTCATTACCTTGTTTAACTTTGTTGCTTAATGCTCCGCCATACCGTTTAAACAAAGGAAGGAATATCTTTCACAGATATTCCTTCCTTATCTCGTTCATTTTTCATATCTTTGCAATCGCAGAACCACCAATTTTGCAATCGTAAATGCCATTGTATTTAATCACTCTTAAAACAAAGCGAATATGAAACAGAACGATTTGCAAAAGTTGCATTTAACAGCATCTTTGAATAACCTTATAACTGCTACTTTTAATTCAACCGTTACTGGTATAGTCCAAGAAGATGACAAAGAACAGTATTATGCTCATTTAGCCAAAGAAGCAAGAGCATGGAATAAATACTTTGCCATACTTCGACATCGCTATTCCTAACTTTGTAATATCACGCCCCACCGTTAATCCTTATCACAACATAAGCCACACCCCCGAAAAGCGTGGCATACCCCAAACTCCGCCACGTAACCACCTCAGAGACAGGAAAGGTTTGCCGTGGCAAAATTTAGGGTATTGTCGTATATAGTCACCTTTAATAAAATGGATGGCGAAACATACGGGAATGAGCAATGCACGAAATCAATCACGACAATCTTTCCATGCCCAAGCCTGTCGAGGGCGTGGGCACTTTTCACATAAGGGAGAATGACGTCTGCTACTTGTCCTCCCATTGCCTTTGTGCCATGGCCGTCCTGCTGCAGGCCTTTCATTATTTCTTGTATCGTCATACCTTGTAGATTTACTTAATGTATGGTATGTTTGCCTTATACAAAAGTATGATTTTTTGAGTAAAAGCCAAAGATAAATATGAATTTGTTTTGTCGTATCTGTATCTCTGACTAATTTTGGCGTAGAAAGAACGCAATGCCTGAAGCATCAGGGCGGCACCTAAATCACAAAAGGATTCGGTATAAGAAAACATCTGGAGAAGTAGCGGGGATGAGATATTGCAAAATCCATTGGATTTGGATTTTACTTTGTCTTCCCCGTATTTTGCACAGGCGTTACTTCTGCGTGTAACTTTGGTGAAGACCGGGCAATTAATTAGTTTGATTAGATGATAAGGATATTGACAATGGCTTTGGCTGCCTCGTTGTCGGTGGCCATCGTAGCGCAAGAGAAGATAACGGGATATGTGTATGACGCTTCACACAATGCTATTGCCGGAGCGACAGTCGTAATGCTTAGCAGTGCCGACTCTGCCTACATCAATGGCGGTGTGAGCGATGCACAAGGCCGGTTTGTGATGCCGCGGCCCCGGTGCAAATGGATGATGGCCGTGTCGTGCCTGGGCTATGAGACCGCCGTGGTCAGGCCGGATGGCGATTCGGTGGCCGTCACTCTCATCGAGGCGCAGCATCAGTTGGGCGAGGTTACGGTCAGGTCTTCGCGCCCGGTGTCGCAGCTCACCCCCGGCGGCTTCCGCTACAAAATACGTGGCACGGCTCTGGCCCATGCCGGCAGGCTCGAAGATGTGTTGGCCTCGATGCCGCTTGTGCGAAAGACCGAAAGCGGATACGATGTGATGGGCCGGGGGCAGGCCGTGTTCTTTGTTGACAATCGTCGCATATACGATTTGTCGGAGCTCGACCGTCTCTCGTCTGTTGACATCGAAAGCATCGAGGTGGTTGCCAATCCGGGCTCTGAATACGATGCTTCTGTCAAGGCTGTGGTCAGGGTTGCCACCTATGCCAACTTTGCACGGGGGCTGAGCGTGGATGCCCGCTCGACATGGTACCAAAACCGCAATGCCAGCGTGGTAGAGCAGTTGGGCTTGCGCTACAGCGCACAACGGTGGACGGCATACAACAACCTTGAATACCGCTCTGACAACGACCTGACATGGAAAGACCTCACCCAGACTGTATATGCCGACACGTTGTGGAATGAAGTGAGCAATGAGCAGGAGCACCGCAGGCACAACCGCATAGAGAACACCACGGGCATTGATTGGCAGATAGGCCGGCAGTCGTATGTAGGCGGGCGCTACATGTTGACATTCGATACCTACAGCCGAATGGATTTGAGCTCAGACAACAGTGTCTATGCAGACGGCAAGCCATACGACCAGCTGCTTACCACTGGTCTGCAACGTGGGCACGGCAACCGCAGCCACTTTGTCAACGCATATTATTCCGGGGCCATTGGCGGCTTCAAGGCCAATGCCGACTTCGACTACCTCCGCAGCACTACCGAGACAGACAATGAATATGATGAGGCCAGCCGGGCCGGAAGCAGTCGCGCGTTCACGGCTGTCAGCCGTGTCAACAACCGGATGATGTCGCTGCGCGCCTCGGCAGTCCACAAGCTGTGGCGCGGCGATGCAACCGTGGGGGTGGAGTATGTCCGCACACGGCGAAACGACAACTACCTCAGCACCCTTGACGAGATGCCCACAGCGCAGAGCCTGCTCAGGGAGACGCAGCGCGCGGCTTTTGCCGACTATTCGGTGCTTACCCGTGTGGGCCTCTTCGGTCTCGGCGTCCGCGTGGAGAATGCGCGGTTCACCTTTCATCCCGGAAATGGCGAGGGGGATGTGAGCCAGTCATTCACCAAGGTCTATCCCAGCCTGTCGTGGGGCATCCGCGTAGGGCAGTTGCAGGCCCAGTTGCTTTACTCCACTGAAGTAAACCGCCCCACATACCGCCAATTGAGCAAGAATGTGCTCTATGGCAGCCGTTATACGTGGCAGATGGGCAACCCAATGCTGCAACCTGAGTATGTGCATGGGTTGACGCTGCAAGGCGTGTGGCGTATGGTGCAGTTTCAGCTGGGTTACTCCGACACACGCAACGCAATCATCAACTGGGGTACGCAGTCGGATGCACAGGGCGCATTGTCAATAATGTCTTACCGCAACCTGCCTTCGGTCAAGGAGATGCGGCTGGCGGTGGTTGTCTCAAAGAGCTTTGGGGCATGGACCCCACAGGTTACTACGGTGGTTAACAAGCAGTTTCTGAACCTGGCAACGAGCATGGGCACTTACTGCTTGGGCAGCCCGATATGGATAGTCAAACTGTCCAACAACTTCCGGTTGGGGCGCACGCTTTCATTCTTTGTCACAGCCGACTACCAGAGTCCGGGCGACTACCGCAACGTGCATCTCAGCCGCCACATGTGGTCGGTCGACTTCAATGCCGTAAAGACGTTTTGCCACGACCGTCTGTCTGTACAACTCAAGATTAATGACATTTTCGACAGCAAGAAAGACGGCAACGATATTTACAACGACCGGATGGTGATGCACCTGCTTAACCGATACGACTTCAGGGCTGTTTCCTTAACGCTGGGTTACAAGCTGAACAGCAAGGACGACACTTCGCACAGCCATAGCGATGCGGACAAGGAGGTCAAGCGGTTATAATTGATTGAACGTCGGGCATGGGATTTTTTTACTGCATATAGCAATGAACTCATTCAAGTTTTTCGGAAAAAGTTTGAATGAGTTCAATAAATTGCTGCCATGCCGACAGGCTGCCCCGTGACACTGCCGCAAGGCCCGTTTTGCAAGGTGCTACGGGCGGTTTTGCCTGCCGTTACGGCCCCCGTTATTATTAGGAGTTAGAAGGAGTTAGAAGGAGTTAGAAGGAGTTAGAAGAAGTTAGAAGGAGTTATCACTCGCTGCGCTCGTTTATGGAGTTAGAAGACATTACCCACAAAAGCTATTGTCCTCTACCTCCCTCTACCGTCCTCTACCTTCCTCTACCTTCCTCTACCTCCTTCTGCCTCCTTCTAACCATAGTCTTTATTCTTGCAATGTGTCTATATGGTGGTCAACTGGCATTAGTATATATAAATACTAATGCAGTTGACACCAGCCACATTGACAAAACAGTTTCACAGTGGGCTTTGCGACGGTTGCGAGAAAACAAGCATTAGTTTGCTGAAAGTCGGAATTTGTGTCCGTATAGTCGGAGCAATATGGTCTAAACACAAAAACACTTGTTTTTCACGTAATGATTTTGTATATTTGTTGCATCATGCCGCGTGGCCGGTTCGCCCGGCGCAAAGCCGCCCGGTATGGCGGCGCCCCGTTCCGGCCCTGCGGCCCCTACCATTACAGCCTAAACAACCTAAACAGCCAGAAATGAAAGAACCCCTTGCAATGGCGGCGTGCATGGTGTGCTAGATTGAATAACAAAGACAGGC
>ERZ791881.1405-NODE-1405-length-15520-cov-23.259618_pt1 | contig 15520 bp, 10 predicted proteins | sample MGYA00510161_ERZ791881 | MGnify/ENA primary metagenome ERZ791881 (study PRJEB30046, sample SAMN00792073) | human gut metagenome | study: EMG produced TPA metagenomics assembly of the A metagenome-wide association study of gut microbiota in type 2...
GGGCTTCGCCCTATGACAAAAAGCCCCCTGGCTTTCCCTTTTGTGCAAGCACAACGGGAGCGCCAGGGGGCTTTTTGTCGCACGGCTCATGCTTAACGCGTATAGTATTCTACGCCGCTTTCGAAGATTTTCAGATCCTGCTCGCCGTAAATATTGATGGCTACGGAATCGCCGCGGCGCTCGGAGTGGGCCATCTTGCCCAGAATACGGCCGTCGGGGCTGGTAATTCCTTCAATCGCCATATAGGAACCATTGGGATTCCAGAATTCATCCATAGTCGGATTACCCTTGTCATCCACATACTGAGTGGCAACCTGACCGTTGGCAAACAGAGTTTTCAGCCACTCCTCATTTGCCACAAAGCGTCCCTCACCATGAGAAGCCGGATTGCAGTATACACCGCCCAGCTCTGCCTTCTGCAGCCACGGAGACTTGTTGGAAACAACCCTGGTATATACCATCTTGGAAATATGGCGGCCAATGGTGTTCATAGCCAGAGTCGGAGAATCTGCACCCTGCTCTACAATCTTTCCTTCCGGAACCAGTCCCAATTTAATCAGGGCCTGGAAGCCATTGCAGATACCCAGCATCAAACCGTCTCTTTCATTTAACAGCTTCTCAATCTCATCTTTAATGACTGCGTTGCGGAATACGGTTGCAAAGAATTTTGCACTTCCCTCCGGCTCATCACCTGCGGAGAATCCGCCCGGGAACATCACAATCTGCGCCTTTGCAATTTCTTTCCTGTATTCTTCTACAGACTCCCGAATATCGGAAGCAGTCATATTTTTAAATACTCGTGTTACAACCTTTGCACCTGCCCGCTCAAAGGCTCTGGCGCTGTCATACTCACAGTTGGTTCCCGGGAATACCGGAATAAATACAGTCGGCTGAGCCAGCTTATGGCTGCATACATATACCTTGTCTGCCTTGTAAAGCTCATTCTGAACCGGAGTCTGTTTTACACCGGATTTTGTCGGGAATACATCCTCCAGTGTCTCTGTCCAGTTCTTCAGCGCCTCATCCATGGAAATCGTTACAGGACCGTACTCAAATGCATCCCGGTCAGTCACCTCACCGATTACAGTATAAGTAATAGCCAGCTGTCCTACCATGCCGTCCGGAACCTCACATACAATATTGCCCCAGCCCGGTGCAAAGAAATCTCTCGGATCCACATTGTGCTCAATCTTAACACCCATGCGGTTTCCAAATGCCATCTTGCTCACAGCCTCGGCCAGTCCGTGTCCTTCCACAGCATATGCAGAAATAATCCGTCCTGCCTTAATATCCTCATGAAGCTTTGCATAACCATCCAGAATCTGACTGTAAACAGGCAGATCGTACGCATCCTTTTCAATGCGGAAGACTACCAGCTTGTTTCCTGCCTTTTTCAGCTCAGGAGTAATAATATGTCTGCTGCTTGCCACATCCACTGCAAAGGAAACCAGTGTCGGCGGAACATTAATCTCGCCATGCTTTTCATCATTAAAGGTGCCGGACATACTGTCCTTACCGCCAATAGACGGAAGCCCAAAGCCCAGCTGCGCATTGTATGCACCTAACAGAGCTGCAAACGGAGCGCCCCAGCGGGATGCATCCTCTGTCATGCGCTTAAAATACTCCTGGAAGGTGAAACGAATCCTGCTGTAATCACCGCCATTCGCTACAATCTTTGCAACAGAAGAAATTACGGCATAAATGGAACCGTGGTATGGGCTCCAGCTGGACAGATACGGATCAAAACCATAGCTCATCATGGTAACTGTATCCGTCTTTCCTTTCAGAACCGGCAGCTTGGCAACCATGGCCTGAGTCTCAGTCAGCTGATATTTTCCGCCGTATGGCATAAATACGCTTCCTGCGCCGATGGAACCGTCAAACATCTCTACAAGGCCTTTCTGAGAGCATACGTTCAGATCAGCCAGCACCTTCAGCCATGCTTCTTTTACATCACCGATATCATTTCTTGCAAAAGGAGTACCCTCCTGTGAAGGTGTTTCCAGAACCACGCTTGCCTCCTGGTGCGCGCCGTTGGTATCAAGAAATGCTCTGCTGATATCAACAATGGTTTTTCCTCTCCAGCTCATCACGAGGCGCGGCTCCTCCGTTACAACTGCAACAGGAATTGCCTCCAGATTTTCCTCTGCGGAAAATGCCAGGAATTTTTCTACGTCTGCCGGATCCAGCACAACTGCCATACGCTCCTGGGACTCGGAAATGGCAATCTCGGTTCCATCCAGACCTGCATATTTCTTCGGTACCTTGTCTAAATCAATCTTCAGTCCTGCAGCCAGCTCACCAATCGCTACAGAAACACCGCCTGCGCCGAAGTCATTGCACTTTTTGATGATGCTGGAAACCTCCGGACGGCGGAACAGTCTCTGAATCTTTCTCTCTGTAGGAGCATTACCCTTCTGAACCTCTGCGCCGCAGACCTCAATGGATGCCTCTGTATGTACCTTGGAGGATCCGGTTGCGCCGCCGATACCGTCACGACCGGTACGTCCGCCCAGAAGCACAATCATATCTCCCGGATCAGAATTCAGACGTTTTACATATTTTCTCGGAGCTGCGCCCATAACAGCGCCAATCTCCATACGCTTTGCCGCATAATCCGGATGATAAATCTCTTTTACATAGCCGGTTGCCAGACCAATCTGGTTTCCATAGGAGCTGTAGCCGCTGGCAGCACCATTTACCAGCTTTCTCTGAGGCAGCTTGCCATGCAGGGTTTCAGAAAGAGGACGGGTCGGATCTGCTGCGCCGGTTACACGCATTGCCTGATATACATAGGTACGGCCGGAAAGCGGATCGCGGATTGCTCCGCCCAGACAGGTCGCAGCGCCGCCGAAGGGCTCGATCTCCGTCGGATGGTTGTGAGTTTCATTCTTAAAGTTTACCAGCCACTCCTCAGTAACACCGTCGATTTCCACCGGAACCACAATACTGCAGGCATTAATCTCGTCAGAAACCTCCAGATCCTCCAGTTTTCCCTCTGCCCGAAGCTTCTTCATAGCCAGAAGAGCCAGATCCATCAGGCAGACAAATTTATCGTCGCGGCCTTTGTAAAGAACCTCCCGATCAGCCAGATACTGATTGTAGGTTTCCTCAATTGGCGCTTTATAAAAACCGTCCGTAATCTCAACCTGCTTCAGCTCTGTGGAGAAGGTGGTATGACGGCAGTGATCAGACCAGTAGGTATCCAGAACACGAATCTCTGTTACCGTCGGATTGCGGTGCTCCTCCTCAGAATAATATTTCTGAATATGCTGAAAATCCCGGAAAGTCATAGCCAGATTCAGGGAGTCATAAAGAGCCTTTAAATCCTCCTGACCAAACTCTGTAAATCCTTCAAAGGAAGCAACATCTGCAGGCGTTTCAAACACAGTTACCAGAGTCTCCGGCTTATTTGCAGATGCTTCTCTGGAATCCACCGGATTAATACAGAAGCTCTTCACTGCATTTCTCTGCTCATCCGTCAGTTCTCCTGACAGCACATAGGTTGTTGCCGTGCGGATCACCGGCTCCTCGTTTTCATTTAACAGCTTTACACACTGCTCGGCAGAGTCAGCTCTCTGGTCAAACTGTCCCGGCAGATACTCAACGGAAAATACAGTATCTCCCTCATCCTTCGGGAAATCCTCTTCATATACAAAATCTACCGGCGGCTCGGAAAAAATCGTCACCAGTGCCTGACGGTACGTCTCCTCGGACAGATTTTCAATATCATAACGGATCAGCACCCGGACATTCGTTACCGTACCGATGCTCAGATAGCTGCTGATTTCCTCACGCAGCTCACCGGCCTTAACGGCAAACTCCGGTTTCTTCTCTACATATACTCGTCTTACGCTCATAGGTTCCTCCTGATTTCTCTGTACTTCACCTGATGGTTTCGGAAAATGATCAATCCTAATTTAATAATACCACAAGATATATTATAAATAAAATTAATATATCTTATGGTATTTATCATCACAGCTAATTAATATTTTTTCCAGGCGTTCTTATATCTCCGCATCAGGGCTGACGCTCATGGCATCCAGAGTCAGCTTCATAATATCCTTGATTTCGTCCTCTGTCATTTTCATTTTCCGGGCCAGTTCCTCAACTGTAGCCTCCCGTCCCAGCTCCTCTGCCATCTGCTGGGAAATATCCTTCAACACATTCACCCGTGCCAGCAGCTCCTCCCCAACCTGCTCAGAGCTTTTCTGCTCTGCAAGAGCTTCCTGAAGAGCTGTTTCCACCTGCTGCCTGATGTAGCTGCGAAAAGCCGTAAGTCCCTCCTGTTCACCTGAATCTTCAAAGTTCAGATTCTCCGGCTCTCCCAATGCCATCATCACCGCTATATTGGCCTCCTGAACCAGATCTCCCAGAGGCAGCCCCTGATTCTCATAAGCCTTTACCAGTTCTACAATATAGCCAAGGGTTCCTTCCATAAGCCGGTTCTTCGCCTCTGCATCCCCGGACTTCACCCGTTCCAGAAGAGCGGCCTCCTCATCAGGGGTACAGGGTGTAAGAATCCCTATTTCTTCCAGATACATCTGATAAACATCATCATGCATAATTCTTTTTCTCCTCCTGCGCGTCATCTTCTGTCAGTATAACACAAAAACAGAAGCATGGAAATGAGGATTTTTTCTGTTCCCCTTCCATTTCGTCCTCCATTCTCCGCCCGGTTTCGGAATTCCCGCGAAAAATTAACATAAAATTTCACTTTTTGCTTTACAGACTGCTGTAACTGTGATAAAATACATACCAGATTGCATGGGGGTATAGCTCAGCTGGGAGAGCGCTTGAATGGCATTCAAGAGGTCATGGGTTCGAATCCCACTATCTCCATTGTAGGAAAACCGTAGGAACCTGTTCCTGCGGTATTTTCATGTCATGGGGTCATTTCTTCTGTGACGCAAAAGCTTCCTTCTCCAAATCCCTTATTCTCATTTCGGAGGTTCACACTATGGAAAAAATAACAAGCTTTACCATCAATCATTTAAAACTTCTTCCCGGCATTTATGTTTCCAGAAAAGACCATGCCGGAGACTCCGTTATCACCACCTTTGATCTGCGGATGACCCGCCCCAACTTTGAGCCGGTGATGAATACCGCGGAGGTTCATACCATAGAACATCTGGGGGCGACCTTCCTGAGAAATCATCCTCTGTTTCAGGATCGTGTTCTTTATTTCGGCCCAATGGGCTGCCGGACTGGCTTCTACCTGCTTTTGGCTGGAGATTACTCTTCCAGAGATATTGTTCCCCTGGTTCGTGACATGTTCACCTTTATCCGGGATTATGAAGGCGAAGTTCCCGGGGCCTGTGCCAGAGACTGCGGCAATTACCTGGATATGAACCTGAATATGGCAAAATATCTGGCTGGCCGCTATCTTGAAGAAGTGATTGAAGGCATCAACGATGACCGTCTGATTTATCCGGAATAACGCACCGGATACCTGCAATTAAAATTTCTGGCAATACAAAAAGCCGCTGTTTTCTGGACTTTCCAGACAAACAGCGGTTTTTCTATCCTCGTATCTGTTATCGAAGCTTTCTCAAATAATAGGTTACCATTACAATACAATAACAAAGTGCCAGCCCCCAGGCCAGAGGATTTGCAATACAAATCCCGAAAAATCCCAGTACCCTTACGGCCAGAATACCTCCCAGACTTCGTCCAATCAATTCGCCCACACCGGAAATAATTGCCTGCATGCTGTAGCCCAGGCCCTGCAGTGTATTTCTCATAATCATCAGCGAGCCATGAATAAAAAACAAAGCGCTCATAACCGTCAGATACTCTACCGCCCCGGTTGCTGTTGCACTTGTTGTTTCACTAAGGACAAGCCCTACCAAAGGTGCTTTCAACACAAAAATAACAACCCAGATCACGGCACAGTAGCTATACTGAATCGTTAAACCACTGCGAATTCCCTGATAAATGCGGTCAATCTTTTTTGCACCATAGTTCTGCCCCACATAAGTGGCCATCGCCATGCCCACACTTTCCATAGGAAGTGTAAACATCTGACGGATTTTTTCTCCTGCTGTTTGTGCGGCAACTGCTACACTGCCCAGACTGTTGATTGCTCCCTGCATCACTACCGCACCAATAGCAGATACCGAATATTCAAAGCCCATTGGAAGTCCAATCAGGCAGAGTTTTTTTGCATGATAGGGGGAAAATGTCATAAAGCAGCGTTTTCGTTCAATCACCCCTGTCTTTGTAAGAAACCACCAGGTACACAGAATTCCACTCACCAGCTGACTTAGAACGGTTGCCCATGCAGCACCTGCAACTCCCATATTCATAGGCACAATAAACAGATAATCCAGAATGATATTCAAAACACTGGAAATGACTAAATAGTAAAAAGGATGTCTGGAATCGCCTACTGCCCGAAGCGCTCCTGCCATATAATTGTAAAGCACCGTTGCCGGGATTCCAATAAAAATAATCTGAATATACAGCACTGCCATATCCAGAATTTCTTCCGGTGTCCGAATAAGCTTCAAAAGAGGACGGGCTCCCACACACGTTGTCACTGCAAGGAACAGACTGATTCCCGCACTCAGATAGCATCCGTTTATAAAATAATGGTTCAGTTCTGTCCTGTCACGAGCTCCAAACTGCTGTGCCAGCAAAATTCCAAAACCCACGCACAGACCCTGGGCAAATCCAAGGATCAAAAAATTCAGCGAATAGGTAGTTCCAACTGCCGCCAGGGCATCTACTCCTATAAAACGACCTACAATTACCGTATCCACAAAGCTGTAGAGCTGCTGAAACAGCGTCCCAAGCACCAATGGAATGGCAAATAAAAGAATCTGAACAATGGGACGGCCAATCGTCAGATCCTGCGTATTCCTCTCTTTCAAACTCAATTCCTCCCCGGCTCTTTTGTTCTTGTGCTTTCCTATGGACTAAAAAAAGCTCGCTAGCGAGCCTCTCCTCCTGCGGCGGGTCGTCTCATCAGCCCAATTCTCTTCCAACCCATGGCGATCCTCGCGGAGCGTTTTTATGTCATAGGGAGCACTTTCCTATGACATAAAAAGCAGATACCTTCCTCACCGGACATCCGGCAAAAAAGGTATCTCCCAAAACAGCATTTCTATAACATTTTTTACAGAAGCTTCTTTCCTGTCAGCATCTCATATCCCTGAAGATACTTGTCAATCGTCTTCTCTACAATCTCTTCCGGAAGAGTCCAGTCATTTCCCGGATGGGCAGTCAGCCAGTCGCGGGCAAACTGCTTGTCAAAGGAAGGCTGTCCATGACCCGGCTCATATCCCTCTGCCGGCCAGAAACGGGAGCTGTCCGGTGTCAGCATCTCATCACCAATCACAATATTGCCGTTCTCGTCCAGACCAAACTCAAATTTGGTATCTGCAATAATAATACCGCGGCTTAAAGCGTAATCCGCGCACTTTTTATAAAGCGCAATGGTAAAATCACGAAGCTTTACTGCATATTCCTCACCATGACCCGGATAGTATTTCTCCAGATGAACAATGCTCTGCTCAAAGGAAATATTCTCATCGTGATCCCCGATCTCAGCCTTTGTAGACGGAGTGTAAATCGGCTCCGGCAGTTTATCAGACTCTTTCAGGCCCTCCGGCAGCTTGATGCCGCAGACGGTTCCTGTTTTCTGGTAGCTGGCCCAGCCGCTGCCTGTGATATATCCTCTTACGATACATTCCAGCGGAAGCATATTCAGTTTTTTGCACATCATGCTGTTGCCGTCGAACTGCGGCTGCCGGAAAAACTCAGGCATATCATTTACATCAACAGAGATCATATGGTTGGGAAGAATATCCTCTGTCAGATCAAACCAGAACTTGGACATCTGAGTCAGTACTGTGCCTTTTTTTGTTACTACATTGTTCAGAATCACGTCAAAACAACTGATCCTGTCTGTAGCAACCATAATCAGGCTGTCACCATTATCATAGATTTCACGTACTTTTCCTTCTTTAAAAGGTTTCATGTTATGTACCTCGCTGTGTAATTATAAATTGCGGCATTTTCTGCCTGCTCCGTAATAAGCATAAGCGATCTGACGTACAAAAATCAATACCCCTCTTTCATTTTTGGCATTTTTCCTATTCTCCCTTTACATTTTATTAGTTTTTATGGTAAGATAGAACATATTTATAAGGAGGACTAATGATGGATATTAATTATGAATTATACAAAGTCTTTTATCATGTGGCAAATACATTAAGCTTCTCAGAAGCATCCAAGCAGCTGTTCATTTCCCAGTCAGCGGTAAGTCAGTCAATCAAGGTTCTGGAGAAAAAATTAAACCAGCATCTTTTTATCCGCAGCACCAAACGGGTTCAGCTGACGCCGGAGGGAGAAATCCTTTTAAAGCATATTGAACCGGCCATGAATCTGATTAAGCAGGGAGAAAACCAGCTGCTCGAAGCCAATACCCTCAACGGAGGACAGCTTCGGATTGGCGCCAGCGATACCATCTGCCGTTATTACCTGATCCCCTATTTAAAAGAATTCCACCGCAAATACCCCAATGTCCACATCAAGGTTACAAACCAGACCTCGATTGCCTGCGCAAAGCTGCTGGAATCCGGTCAGGTGGACTTTGCTATTACCAACTACCCCAACTCCGGACTTTCCAACACCCAGAATGTGCGGATTATCCACGAATTCCACGATGTCTTTGCCGCCAACGAGGAATACGGCTCCCTCCGCGGAAAAACAGTCACTTTAAAGGAGCTGCAGACCTGCCCGATTCTCATGCTGGATCGAAAAAGCACAACCAGTGAATTTCTCCACAGTATGTTTCAGCGTCATCAACTGGATCTGGTTCCGGAAATCGAGCTTTCCAGCAATGAGCTGCTGATTGATCTGGCCCGGATTGGCCTGGGAATCGCCTTTGTACCGGATTACTGTATTCCGGAAAAAGACCCGGATCTGTTTATTGTCCATCTGGAGGAACAGCTTCCTGCCCGGCAGATGGTAGTCGCCTATAATGAAAACATTCCTTTGTCCCAGGCTGCCCGGCAGTTTATTGACATGCTGTAGAATCCTTCCAGAACCGTTCCAGCCAGTATCCCACAGTCTGTCTCGTAACCTGCCCGTATTCCGACCACTCTCTGGGAAACATCTGCTGAACCTCCGGCCGGAGGAAACGGTCATCCAGAAGAAGAATAACGCCCCGATCCCCGGCGGTGCGGATTACCCGTCCCGCCGCCTGCATTACCTTATTCATTCCCGGATACTGATATGCATAATCGTATCCGTTTTCCCCCTGATCTTCAAAATATTTCTTCAGAATCTCCTGCTCCGTACAGACCATGGGAAGTCCTGTTCCTACGATGATCGCCCCCTCAAGGCGCTCCTCCTTCAAATCAATTCCCTCTGAAAAAATTCCGCCCAGAACACACAGCCCTGCAAAGGACTGCGTTCTTTCCTGTTCAAACTCCAAAAGAAATTCCTCTCTCCGGGCTTCTGTCATGTGACTTTCCTGCATTCTCCAGGAAAAACCGCACTCCGTCCTCTCCTCCAGCAGCTGCTCTACCGCTTCCATATACTGATAAGACGGAAAAAAAACAAGATAATTTCCTTTATGGCTCCGCGCCAGTATCTCTATATAATCCACTACCCGTTGATACTCTGTCCTGTTTCTTCTGGTATACCTGCTGCTGACATCCGATGCAATCAAAAGCAGCCTGTTTTTGCTTTCAAAGGGAGAATTGACATACACGGCATAGTCCTCCTCATTTCCGCTTAAAAGCCTTTTGTAGTAACGGACAGGAAGCAGGGTTGCAGAAAAAAGAATGGTTCCGCTGCTTTTTTCCAGACACTGGGACAAAAGCCTGGAGGGATCGATGCAAAGCAGGTGAAGCCGGTACCTTCCATCCTCTCCCAGTTCTCCGTAAATCCGGTAATGATCATCCAACCCCTCGTACATGTTCAGGAAATGACGCAGTTCAAAATAGAATTCCAGAACAGACTCCCTTTCCGGAAACTCCCTCTCCTCTTCCAGAAAAACCTCAAGCTCCCCCAGGACCGTCATAAGCTCAGAAGCCAGAAGGTGAACATTGTCAAACATCTGGTACCCCTCTCCGCTTCGCTTCATTTCCAGCATGCTTTTATTGCACCGTTCCAGAGCCCGCTCCAGCTTTTTCTTTCGTCCCCGGATTTTTCGCTTCACCTCAAGAATCTCTTCCTTCACCATCCGGGCGCTGTACATTTCCCGCGCCCGTCCCACCAGATTGTGGGCTTCATCAATTAAAAACAGGTATTCTCCGGAACCCCCCTCGGAAAAATACCGTTTCAATCTGGCTGAAGGATCAAAGACATAATTATAATCACAGATAATTCCATCTGCCCAGTTGCTGATATCGAGACAAAATTCAAAGGGACAGACAGAAAACTGCCTGGAATACTCTAAAATCACCTCTCTGGTTATAGCCTTCTGCTCATGAATCACAGCAAAAACAGCATCATTTACCCGGTCAAAATGTCCCTTTGCAAGAGGACAGTCATCCGGATTGCACTGTGGCTTTTCCATGGGACAAAGCTTCTCCTTTGCCGTTATGGTAACCGTAGTGAAAAACAGACCCTTTTCCCGCAAAAGACCAAAGCATTCTTCTGCAACACTTCTTGTAATGGTTTTTGCTGTCAGGTAAAACAGCTTTTCTCCGAAGCCCTCACCCATGGCTTTCAGCGCCGGGTAAACGGTGGAAAGTGTCTTCCCGATTCCTGTCGGCGCCTGGATAAACAGATTTGCCTTTCTCCGGACAGCACGGTAAACAGAAACAGCCAGCTCCTTCTGCCCCTTCCTGTACTCATACGGAAAAGACAGCTCCTTTAAAGATTCCTCTCTGCGCAGTCCATGGCGATAGAGATATTCAGCCCACTTTACATATTCGTGAATCAGTCCTTCAAACCACTCCTCCAGCTCTTCCCAGGTTCTGTCCTGACGAAAACGGCGAATTTCCTCGGTTTCAATGCTGCAGTAGGTCAGCTGAATCCCGATTCTCTCCAGAGAATGGCTGCAGCCGTACATATAAGCATAGCAAAGAGCCTGAGCCAGGTGAACAGGAACCGGCTCCTCCAGCAATCGTAAATCCATATATACAGCCTTGATCTCATCAATAACCGTCTCCGCCGGTGACTCTATGACACCATCTGCCCGTCCCTCCAGCACAATCTGGTAACCGTCCATTTCCACAGTATGACGCAGAACCACCTCCGGCCGGTAATCTGCTCCCATTTTCTTCTGCAGCTTTCTGTGAATCCTGCTGCCTGCCTGCATGGCGTCTTTTTCTGCCCCTGCCGTTCTCCGGTTGTCAATATCACCGCTTCGAATCACAAACTCCACCAGATTCCGCACAGAAATCCGGATACAGGTTTTTTCTGATGTCAACTCTTCCATCACCTCTGCCTTTCCCCAAAACTGACTTCTTCTATTTTAATACATACCAAAGAGACGGGCAAGCACTTTCCCTGTGCTGCCCGCCTCCCGGCTTACTTTTATTCTCCTGAAGCAATCAGCTTCTGTCTGTTCAGGATCAGTCAACTTTTTTCTTTTCCACGGTTCTGATTTATGCTGCTTTTTTTCGATCTGGTACCAATGTATCCAACAGCTCTTCAAACTCTTTATTCTCACCATACATCCGGACAGTCAGAACCTGTCTCAGATCCAGGCTGAATACCCCCAGAATTGATTTTGCATCAATAATCACCCGATTGTAGTATACATCCACATCGAAATCACACTGAATTGCGGCCGATACAAACTGCTTTACCTCATCAACATTTAACAGTTTAATATTTTTTTCTTTCATAAAATAAGAACAACTCCTTTTTGATCTAAAATAATCAATCAGTTTCCGTGTTGGAATATGTATATCATGTTTTAAGTCTGATGTCAAATTTTATTTCTTATGAAAAAAATCCCAAAAAATCCGTTAAATTGTTCTGTTTTTATCTCCGCTCATCAATTGATTTGTTAATTTTAACGAAAATGTTTGTTAATTAATACGCATAGCCCGTGTTTTTCGGATATATCACCGTATTCCTGATACAGTTTCACTCCGTTTTCTGCACTATCTTACAGTTTTTGACGGCAGCAGAGAGGAAATTGTATTGTAAAGCAGGGTCATATCCACCGGTTTTGCAATATGACCGTTCATTCCTGCTTCAATGGATTCTTTTACATCTTCTGCAAATGCATTGGCTGTCATTGCCAGAATAATCACAGATTTTGCATCCGGATGATCCAGACTGCGGATCTTTCTGGTTGCCTCATATCCATTCATAACCGGCATCTGAATATCCATAAAAATTGCATCATATGTACCGGGCTCTGCCCGTTTAAATTCATTTACAGCCTGCTGTCCGTCCGTTACAACTTTAAAAGCAGCTCCGCGCATCATCAGCAGTTCACCGAGAATTTCTGAATTGATTTCATTATCCTCTACAAGAAGGAAATGATATCCCGACAAATCCTCATCCTCCACCTCTGTATCAGCGGACTCCTGAAGCTTTTTCGGCATCTCCACCCGTTCAAATTCTAATTCGATTTCAAACCGGGTTCCTTCCCTCTGTCTGCTTTCCACCCGAATCGCTCCGCCCATTAAATCCACAAGGCCTTTTGTAATACTGAGTCCCAGACCGGTGCCCTCTACCTTAACCACCTGACTGCTCCGGATAAAGGGTTCAAACAAATGGCTGATAAACTCCTCGGACATACCGATCCCCGTATCTTGGACAGTAAAGCAGTATCGTACATGATGTTCCTTTTCTGCCGGAATCTCTTCTGTCCGGAATAATACAGCTCCGCCCTCCATGGTAAACTTAATGGCATTGCTCAGAAGATTAATCAGAATCTGCTTAATTCTGAGAGGATCCCCGGAAAAACTTGTATGCTGGAATTCTCCCATCTGGATCTGAAACTTCAGGCCTGCATTTTCTGCAGGAGAAGTCATGATAGAAGAAATATGATTTAACAGCTCCTCAATCTGTATGGTCTGATAATTCAGATGAATCTTCGACTGCTCAATCTGGCTCATATCCAGAATATCATTCAGCAGGCTGAGCAAATGCTGCGAAGAAACAGAAATCTTGTGAAGATAATCCTCCACCTTATCTCTGTTGTCCAGATTCGCCAGAGCCAGCGTTGTCATACCTACAATGGCATTCATGGGCGTCCGGATATCGTGGCTCATAGAAGACAGGAAATCACTTTTCACGCGGCTTGCCTTTTTTGCCTCGCTCAATGCCCGCTCTAACTCCTCTTTGGCCCTTCTTTCTGCCTTCAAAACATCCGTCACATCAGCACGGACAAAGCAAACTCTTCCCAGGCGCAGGTCAATATCTGAAATCACCATGTTTTTTGTCCGGATCTTTCCCCTGGTGTCACGAATGGAATAGGTAAAGGAATAGCTCTTTTTCTTTTTCAGACGCTCCAGCATTTTCTCCGGGTTCAGCATGGACTCTACATATTCCCGTTCCCGGCTGCTGGAAGCAACCATTTCCTCCAGGACCCGCCGGATCCGTTCTGTATTCGTTCCGCGTTTTTCCCGGATAATCTCGTCTCCGCCGCTGACAATTTCGTAGGTGTCCTTAAAAAGATTCACATTAGCTACCAGATCGTAGTTTGTAGAGGACATCTGCATAAAGATTTTCTCACGGATAATCTTCTCCGTAATATCTGTAACGGTCAGAATTCCCGTCACATCTCCCGTATCCGGAGTCTCTAAAAGTGTTACCTTAAACTGCACATAGCTTCCTATTTTCTTTCCCGGAAGCTTGAAAAAGCAGGGATGGATGATTTCTTTTTCCCCTCGAAGATAGGCCTCCATAGACGGCTCATTCAAGTATTTTTCATAAAATGCCTCCCGCTCAGCCTCATCCTCAATAAAGGTTCCAATCCCGAAAAAGAATTCCTCCCGGACATCGCCAAAACGCTCCAGCAGCTGCGAATTGGTGTAGTCCACAATCTCATAGATTTTTTTTTTTGTAATATTGCAGTGCCCCAGAATCAAAGCGTCCGGCCCTGCCATCATGTAATGCTGGTGAAGCTGATCCTTATACTGCTGACGCAGCTGATCCTGCATTTTTTTCTCTGCAGTAATATCATGGTAATTCACATAAACCCGCGCATCACCGCCATCACACTGGATAACAGAGAATTTGGCATTAATCCAGATATAATCGCCGTTTCCCTTTTTCAGCCGGTACTGCAGCTCGTATTTCTGACGTTTCTCTTTGATACACTGATCCAGATTTGTCTTGACATATTCCCTGTCATCCGGATGAACGCCGGACAGGGCATTGTCACGATAGATTCTCCATGCCTCATCCTTAGGCATATCCAGCATCTCGGAAAAACCCTCTGACAGATATTCCGGTTTCAGTTCTCCGTCCACCTCATGGTGCACAACAGCCATTCCTCCGGGAAGATACTTTACAACCGTCTGGAAATACTGCTCCAGGCGCTCCTTCTGCCGGTTGTTCTCCACCTCTTCAGTAATATCCCTCACATATTTGATGTAGGAAGGACGTCCGCTCCAATCCGTTTCCCGGAGCTTTGTAATATAAAACCTTCCCTCATTCTCAAAGGTTTTCTCCCCCAGCATATCTTCATTATTATGATTCATCAGTTCACAGAATTCACAGGGCTCGGATTTTCCGTGAAGCACCTGATAACACTTCTGCTCTCCCTGATTTTCTTCCTCAAAATAAGGCTCTTTCAGATTATTGGCATAGAGAAGATTAAAGCTGTCCTTCTCTATTACATAAATATCGTCTGCCGTTTCCTTTGCAACACTCCGGAACAGCTGAATTTCCGGCGATATTCCGGAAATCAGAATAACAGAATCCCCGCCATCTTCCCAGCAGTCCAGCCGGCACCATTTAATGTGATTATGCTCCTCGCGAATCCGGAAATAGGCTTTCAGTCCTATCCTCTTTTCCCGAATTTTCCTGAGTATCTGCTCTGCCTGATTCCGGTCACAGGAACAGATCACATCCAGAGCATCATGTGTCCTGTCATCCCAAAGTTCCTCCTTCGCGCAGCCATACAGCTGGGCAATACTGTCTGTACAATACTCAAATACATATTTTCCCGTATCCTGATTGTACCTGGCAATACCGCCGTGAAGTACATCCATTATTTTATTTAAATTATTCGACATCTGATTCTGATTTCCTCCCCCGGCTGCCTCAGTTCCCGGAATACGCACCAATCACACGCACATGTTTTTCATAGCAGCTTTCCAGCTCCGGCAATGCCTCCATGGCTCTGTCTGTCTGACCGGCCCGCAGATATTCTGTTATCTCACTGGAGATCCGATACAGACTGTCAAAGCTCAGATTCATGCAGACACCCTTCAGCGTATGAACTGCCCGAAAAGCCTCCTCTGTATCCCCCTGATCCATCGCCTGACGAAAGGTCTGAAAACTGCTGTCCTTTAAAAACAGCAGAACAAATTTGTGAACTACCCATTGTCTAAAGCCAATGGGCTTCCTGCTTCATCGACCTCGT